>Ga0137308_100041_pt1 | contig 206699 bp, 193 predicted proteins | sample Inofrocosms_June_FD_97181 | JGI IMG/M metagenome (GOLD analysis project Ga0137308, IMG submission 97181) | Mouse cecal microbial communities from Vienna, Austria - N-Acetylneuraminic and N-Acetylglucosamine D2O microcosms_June | ecosystem: Host-associated > Mammals > Digestive system > Large... | reverse complement strand
TTAGACGTTTCCTTGATCTGCATAAACTGCTTATGAAAAGTGGAAAAACAATTTTTTATGAGGGATTCAACGGGAACTACAGAAATGTCACCTGCCAGAACATACTTCTGCCAATTTCTACGATACCGCAAAACAACAGCACGCACACTATTTTCATCCAAGGAAAGATTTGATTTCAGAATCTGCACATATCCGGATTTGTTTTCAGAATATTTGATGATATCCAACTGATCTTTTAGCAAAATCTGAGAACCAGGAATGATTGAAGAAAAAAGAAGTGCATGGGTACATCCACATACAGTGCATTTTACACGATTGACTCGCAATTGGAATACTCCATCAGGTGCCTTTATTTTCCGCTTATAGCATCCATGCTGAATAAGACATCTACTACTACCACACGTGCATGCCAGTTCGCGAATGTTAAGTCCCGCAATAGCCTCGTCATACGACTTCTGTGAGATGTCATCTGTTCCTTCTGTGTATATAGTTATCATGTTCTAACCTGTCTGCATAGAAAATGTACTCCAATTCCATGCTTTTAAAAGATTTTGGTTTGAAGTAATCGGTGATCGTTACTCAAGCTACATAACAATGCCCTTACTCGGGCTATTCCCATTTCTACGCGATGTACGAAAATGGAGAAATGGATGACTTTTTGGTTTCAATGCCCTTACTCGGGCTATTCCCATTTCTACAGGAGATACTGTCCATTGTTAATGCCAAGTATATAGTGTTTCAATGCCCTTACTCGGGCTATTCCCATTTCTACCGTATTATCAGTACAGCGCTCAGAATCTCTGCAGAATGTTTCAATGCCCTTACTCGGGCTATTCCCATTTCTACTGAAACAGAGCAGCCTGAAACAGAGCAGCCTGAACGTTTCAATGCCCTTACTCGGGCTATTCCCATTTCTACGCTATGCTCTGCAAAGGCGCATAAACACTGCGTTCCGAGAACCATTTTTGCGTGTTATTCACAGAATATTCTGACAACTCCACTTTTTCGCCCATAAAAATGTTCTGTTAACACTTTGTTCATAATTTACTCTATTATTATAGCAATCTCCAAAAAGCATTTCAATAGCAACATACAACAAACATTGCTTTCTACAATCATGGCTTTCACCGCACCTGATATCGTCCAAATCCAAAGCTGCTGTTCTTTCCGATATGCATCACCTCACCGGCCAGCAGAGCCGGCAGCAATTCCGGCGGAATCTCCGACAGCAGTAACTCCCCTTTGATCCCCCACAGCGTCATTCTCTGATCCTGCGTACTGGAATAGCGTAAGACAGATATCTTTCTTGAATTTTCCCACAGCATTTTGGGCCAAGTTCCCTGCCATCGCATTTCTTCACAATCCAGCCCTTCGAAGCAGTCCAAGATGTAAAGTCTCCGAAATACCGCCGGTATCACGGCTTCTATCGTCAACCTCTCCTGCATCTTTCCCTGATACTTTAGCGTCACAGGTGTCCTAAAACAAATTCTGTTTTCCCAGATAGCCTCCTGCTTTAATCGATACCCGACATAGTCGCCTATTGTCTGTACCACATAATGTTCCATTAAAACATTCGTACCATCCAGAATCTCCTTCCCGGTAGTGTTCCGGATCGATACAAGCCAATATCTGGAATGCTCTTTGCCGATACCGACACCGCCCAGCTGATAAATAGCCTGCAGGAACTGACTGAAATACACAATCGTCTTGCCAAACAAAATAAGACAAAATTCCAGACTATCCCCCTCCGCAAACATTTCTTTGTAATTCTCACATTCCAGCACGTATCCAATACTGTCACCGGTCGTCACAAACGCCGGCTTAACGTCGAATTTAGAATACATCGTCCTTCTTACAATGCATTCCTGTTCGAAATCACACTCTGCACAGTTGCGGTCCCGGATGCAGTTGGCCCGCAGCAGCATCTCTCCGATCCCGCCCCGGATCGCCGAAACCTTATTCACCGGCAGTCTGGTCATTTCCATAAACCGAATCTGAAAATGCAGTTTCACATATCGAATCTGAAGCGCCTGGCGCAGCCCCTGTATATCCATTCCGTTCTCCCATTCGCCCTATGCGTAAATATTTCCGGCTTTGCCTCCCATGTCTCTGCATACGTAAGAAAGCTTTGCCTAGCGATTTTTCCTTCCGAACATCACTACGGCACAGCAAATGCGCTGACCGCAGTGATCTGTGGATCCATAATCTCTTACTTTATTTCCCGTGGATCGACGATCGCGCTGACCGTCGGCAGCGCATCCCGCCTGCTCTGATACTCTCCGGCATCAATACTCATATATCTCGTCCGGCTGTCCTCCGGTATCTTGCGGGAATCCTTCATCATAAAGAAATCCCTGATATGCGGAAGCGCGTCGATGGTCTTGCCGCCCAGGTAACGATTAATCTCCTTTTTATAAGCTTCGATCGTCTCGTCAATCTTGATCGGACAAAACGGATCCAGGCACAGCATGTCGTCTGACTGATAAGCGCGCTGCATATCCAGTTTCTTTGCCGCTTTGATCTCTACCGATATCCGCCCATACCCATAGGCTTTGGCCTTGCCCACATTCATCTGGGATCCTTCGTTCAGACGTATTGCCCACAACAGCAGGCCCAGTTCGTCCTCTGTCAGATTCCGGAACCGGATCTTTCCCGTAAATTTCGCGCCTGCCTCCAACGGGCTGATCGTTGACGCCACCTTTTCATTTTTGACCGGTTCTCCGACTGGTACCGGCTGCTTGTGCAGCCAGTACTGCTTTGCCCCGCGCAGTGTAAATCCGTCCGTATTGTACGTTACCGCATTGCCGCCATTCTGCTTCAGGTAATCGAGATAGCTGGTCGGCTTGGGCTCGGCCAGTATCAATTTCTGTTCCTTTCCCGGCTTCCCGTCCTGTTTCAGTACTGCATCGGCAAAAGAAAGCCTGGACTTATAGCTCTTCTCCCGGGAAACGTAACCGAACATGGCTTTGGCATAATCGATGCCGCCCTTTTCCCCTTTCTGCCGTAGTCCCTCCTTCACCGTATGTTCATAGAACAACCGCAGTCTCGGTGTGAAGCCGAAATAAAGTCTGCCGTCTAACTGAATGTAGAAGACCGGCCGCTTCTGTCCCTCTTTCGGCAGGTCAAAATACTTTCTTCCCCCAAACTGCTTCAAAGTATTCTCTTTCTTTTTCAGATCGATCCGAAATGCCCGCACATCCTCCTCCGGGATCGGGATCACATCCTTATTCTGATCGATCCAAGGAACGATATATACTGCTTTCTTCTCATTCATCCTGCCGGTACTGACAGCGTATCCCTCATGCTTGTACTGTCCAGGATACCCGACGGCCACGATATCTTTCTCATGGGCCACTTCATAGGAGACCTGCTTATAATACGGCTTGTACTCTCTGTTCGCCCTGCCCTTATAATGATCCCTTCCGTTTTTGTCTTTCTCCTGCCTGAACTCCTCGAATTCATGCTGGAGGATACTTCTGCCCTTCTGCAGGAAAAATCCATAGGAAAACCGCTCCCCGTACTTTAAGTAATCGTGAATAATCTTCCGTTCGCTGAGGACATAATAATTCATTCCTTCAAACTCTTTCTTGATGGAATCAACCGCGGTCTGATAGATCACATACGTTCCGTTCTCGTTCGCCACATAACCAGCACGCACATTTACCAGGACACCCAGTCCATAGCTCTTCCTGCCGTCACTTAACTGAATCTGCTTTGCACCGAGCGTATTATCGTACTGCTTCTTTTCCGCCCCGTATGCCACATTACGGTACATCAACGCGTAATCGTCGATATCATCCTCATAACCGCACAGGCCCAGCACCTGCACATTGTTTCTGATCAGGCCGCGCATGGTGCTGCCGGGAATCGCATACCGCCCTTTCGCATCCTTGTAGAAGTGCTGTGTCCCGTCATCGATCATCACCGGCGTCTGTGCCGTAACCTCATACGTGATCTCTCCGGTGAAAAGATCCTCCGCCGCCGCATTATGCGCCGTCAGCTTCTTCTCCGGATATTGATATGGATTCTCATAGAAGGGAACGAAATTGTACGGTGCGCCTATGTACCCCTTCCGGCTTTTATGATAATTGTTTTTATGATTCTTGCCGTCTGCATAGCCGGCCTTCTGTTTCTGCGCCTGCTGCCATTTCGATAATTCCATCACATCACCTCCTGTGCGATTCCGGTCAGTCTTGTAAGCGCCACCAATGCCTGCCCGTCTTCGTCATAACGCAGATGTTCACAGACGCACAGACAGCTGCCCCGGCCAAAATATCGCTCCTGCAGCACATACTTTTTCACCAGACAGTCTTCGTCCATGGTTCCCGTAACTTTCACGGCGCATTGTATGCCATCCTCTTCGTAAACATGAAGTTCCTTGTTCTCATCAAAAAATCTTGCTTCAAGACATTCTTCCCAGTCCAGTTCCCCACAGTCAGCCGTCCTGCCAAAGAAGATTCCGCTTATGCCATACACCAGCGCATATTGATATGCTGTAAGATCCGCCAATGCCTTCTGCGCATCGATTTTTTCTACTGTATAACTCATGCCGTTGCCTCCCTCTGCCGAACCGCTCTCATGCACCTTGCTATGATGCCGCTCTCATCCTCTGTCTGTCCTGCCTGAAACGCGATGACCGCCCTCTTATCGCTCCTGCAGTCTTTGACCTCGATCCTGTCCACATCAATGATCCCTTTGCCCACATTGTAGCCGCCGCCTATGCTCATCATACCGACCGCCATATCCCTGAGCGCCATCAGAAGCAGCCCGCAGCTGCTGTCGGGATGATTGCGGTCCTGGATCAGGATGGAAAACTCCACTCTGCCGGAAACATTTTTCTCCTGAAACAGGCCGCCGTACATGACGCCGCCCGTAAACTTGTCGAGATGTATCCTGCTCCTGTTCCCCGCCCTGTCATTGTCTTCCCTGTTCCCCACGACCGTATCCCGGAATACAATGTTGCCGGCAATCCCATTGTCCCGTGTATCGCCTGTCTTTCCAAATGTGGCGGCCACCACCTCCGCATTGCCCAGACAGGACGCGATCCGTTCCATCTGGTTCCTGACGGCACCCTTAAGGGAACTGCCCGGCACGATATATTCTCCTGCCGCATTCCGGATATTCATACTGTCGGGCGCATCTTTACCACATTCCTCCACGGCGATACTCTTGACAAGAAGCTCTCCTTCTGTACTGCCTGTCACCGTCACCTCATATGCCGCCGTCCTGGCCGCCGTCTTAAGGTCGTCGGTGATATCCTCATATGCCTGTTCCGCCAACGCCTCTTCCTCTGCCCATGACGCGCGATCCTCTTTGCGCGTCATGTCAAAGGTCTTCCTCCGCAGGCTCCTTAGCTTCATGAAACCGCATCCGTTGCTCTTCTGGCCGCCGAACTGTACGCTTCCCTGATGGACTGCCGCCAGTACCTCTTCCAGATCCGCCTGATAACGCTCGTCATACAGGTAGACCTGAAAGCCAAACTCCGCGCCTGCGCCAACAGATTCCATCTGAAACTTATGACCAGCCTGTCTGTTCGTTCCTTTGATGGCGCCGCTGTCACAGGTGCCTGTCACTGGATCGATCTTCACTCTGGGCCGAAGCTCCAACATCAGATCCTTCCCGGAAAAGACGCCGTCACCAAACCGTACTCTGCTGGCGCCGTCACAGGCATTCGCATCCGTCTCAAACCTTCTTGCGCCAAACAATCCCTCCGCCTGCTCTTCCCCATGGGTCACCGTATAATACTGCCGCAGTACACCCGCGAGGCTGGAAGCCTGTATAAAAGGCCTGTCGTCTGTCGGATGCACCAGCACTTCTTCCTTCTCCCCCGAAGCGCTTCCTATATGAAGAGGCTGCGCACAGACTGCCGTTACCAGATATTTTATGATCTTTTGATATTTCATAACTGCTGCCATTTACGCTTCCTCCTTCTTGTTATCATACCGTATCATTCTTGTGATCAGCTCCAGCTTCCACCGCAGCGCCTCTTCTTCGGTAAGCAGGTCGGCTTTCGCCACGCCCATAACGCTGTCCTTCTGTTTTGTGCTGACGGACAGCAGGCTCTCCAGCTCCGTATCGAATACATGCGTTACATACTTTTGCAGCAGGGCCATACTTTCCTTTGCCTTCTGCACGCTGTTGTTCTCCTCCTTATCGAGGGCATGGTTCAGATAATTGTCGATCAGCCGCTTTGCTTCCCGTGGTTCGTATTTGTAAGCCGTCGCATAAGATTCCAGCAGGCCAAGCCGGCTGCCTGCGATCCTGCCCTTCGGAAGCGGATGCTCCACGATATACGCACCCATTCTTCTTTCCAGCAGGTTGCGGTAATAGCAGCCTGCCGCGATCCGCAAAGTCTCCTGGTCTTCCGCATACCGCATCTTCGAAGTATCGTCCATATGCCGGCCGACCGGCGTTCTCCCGGCAGGATCTACCTGGCGGTCAAAATCCGCTTTCTGCTTATATTTCACGTTCTCATACCCGCTCAGGAAAAGCACTCTGCCAAATCCCTCGTTCCGACGGATCCCGATGCCCTGATCGCAAAGCGCAAGCATTTTCTCCCTCGTCAACGTCCCCTGGTATTTCAGGTGGAATACGCTTCCCTGCTCGTACATGACCGCCGACGGAATCTTCGTTCCCCATTTGCGGTTATATCCCCTGACATCCACCGTTGCGGTGGAACAGAACGCTGTCTCCAGATCCTTTACCCCCATCTTTTCTTCCAGCGCGTGAAAGTCCAGTCCACACAATTCTCCGTCCGGGCCGCGCATGACCGTGTGGGACAGGAGAAGCATATAGCATTCGTTGTCTTGACTCTCTACCGGCAGATATTCCTCACAGGGCAGTCTGTCCGCATCCTCACAGCACAGCACCCTGCACTTGCCAAGCCCCGCCGAGCGCGCGTTCCCGACCACAAAATCCTCTTCAAACACCCTGCGGATCCTTTCCTTAAGCGCACCATCCTCCAACGCGATAAAGCCTGTGAAAATATATCCCGCACGGATATACTCGTGCCTGAACACGTTCTGCTTCGTATCGTTGACCGTGATCTTCAGATCCGACCCCGTCTCCACGGTGTAACAGGACAGGGTGTCTCCTTCCATATGACAGAACCTGCCGAGAGCCGCCCGTTTCTTCCCTTCCTCAAACACACCGTCCACTACCACGTTATCGATCTTTTTTCTGCCCTGCTGCTCCTTCTTATCCTCGTAAAAGCCCTTTGGCGCAGGGACAAGTTCCAGCTCCCCGTCCGACGGATAAGCGTTCAGGAATCTGACCCTGGGAGAAAACAGCCTGCGCTTTATCTCCTCGAAGTCCTCTTCCACCGCCAGCGCGTTGATGACGATCCCCCGAAGTGCCGTGCCCGGTATGTACCGCAGTGTGACGGTCTGTCCGCTCTGGCTGGTGCTGTCGTCGGCGATCCGTACAGGCTCCAGATTCTGAAAAACAATTTTTAAATATTCTGTCATCCCGTTCCCTCCTTTACCCGATCACCGTCAGCTTCACTTTGCCAAATCCCCTGTTGCGCATGGTTCCAACCCATTTGATCATGGACAGGACCTCTTCCACCAGCTGCTCGTCCTTACGGGCACACCTGATCTCGCTGTAGAAACACAGGCCTTTATTGATGCATCTGCACTGCCGCAGAGAGCCATCCCGCACGGTGCCTTCCTGCGAGATCGCGGTAAAAGTCCTTACATGGGACAACGCCTCCAGGATCTCCTGCTTCCTGTCGGTTCCCGTTTCCATAAGCATCCTCTGCTTTACATAGTCCGATAAGGAAAAATCCGAAAATATAAGTTTATCCGGATTCAGGATCGTATCATCTCCGCCCGTACCCAGAAGCCTGCGCAGTTCCGCCTCCGCTTCCTCCTGCTTTCTCCCGGTCCATGCAAGATAATTCCCCATCTCCTCCCGGAAGATTCCCTTGAAGGTTCCGCCTTTATAATAAGGAAATCCGCAGGCATCCCTGAGGACGGAAATATCTTCTCCGCCCGGCACGCTCTCTCCGCTGCCAAATACAACATCCGATAACAACTGCATTCTGATCTTCAATTTGCTTCCTCCCTGTCCTCCAGTGCGATAAACGTGTCGATCAGCTCGATCGCGTCAAACAGCATCTTATAATCATCCCCCAGATCCCATTTGATCAGGTCTTCTAACTTATGAAACCGCATGAAATACTTTGTTTCATCCTGTCCCAGCTTCAAAATGCCTCTCAGCTCCTTAATCGTCCCTCTCGCGCAGCTCTCATCGTCCTGAAGCTTTCGGATCAATCCGCGCAGCCTCTGATAGCTGTGCAACGTGCTGTCCGCCGTCAGGGACTGTGTAGATCTGACGATATAAGGCCGCCCCGATATGCTGTTCCCGTCCGCATCCAGATATTCCGCCCTGATCTCATCCAAGGTGTCCCTTATCTCTCCGAATTCCACATGCCAGTCCAGTACCGACACATCGCTGCCGGATCCGTCACTGCTTAAGGCCGCCCCATATTTCTTGGCGTTACTGCAGAGCATTTCCGCCAGCTCATATGCCTTATAGAACGGATACTTCCGGTGTACCACCGCAACACCCGCACAGGCCGCATAGCCCTCCTGATCTACACTGTTTCTCCTGCTGCCAAGACTGTCGATGAAAGCCGCCGCACACTCCAGCCCGATCCTTCCCTCTGCGACGAAGCAGATATCGTCCCCGGCTGTGATGATCCTGCGAATCGGGAAGTCATTGTCCGTAAGATCCAGGCTGGATAAGCTTCCGCTTCTGATCCGGTCTGCAACATACTCCGACATGTCCTTGTAAGCCACCTTAAAGTCTTTGTCTATGGATTCACTGAACTGCCGCAGACTCTCCTTATACGCCTCCCAGTCAAGTTCCCCATATCTTTGCTGCAGCTTCTCCACCCGCTTGCCCATGGCGTTGCCGTCGATGTGGACCACCGCGATGAAATTCGAGCTGTCCCTGGAACCGCCCAGATCCTCAAACCGGAACACCCGCCGATAGCCTGCCGCCATCAGGTTCCTGTCCGTTTCTTCCTCCTTCTTTGGCATGCCGGCTTCCTCCCCATGGCACAGAATGGGACGTAACGTATTCGTGTCTGTCTTCTCCACTCCGAAGCTGCCCTGATGAAAAGCCGCCCGACGCTCCGCCTTCTTTCTTTCCAGCGCCTTTGTCAGCTCTTTCAGATTCCATGACGGAGATTTCCGGTCATCAAAAGGAATTGTCTTTGCAAAAACATCGATACCCGGATACTCCTTCCTGATGGCCCTCGTCACCTTTCTGACAAAATCATCCGCCTGCTCACGGGCCGCAAATTCCAGCACGATATGCCCGCCGCCGGAATAGACCAGATTATCTTCTTTATGAAACAGCTTTGGATCGTCCGCCTTCTCCTCCAGATAATCTACATCCATGATCCACGCAATCACCGCCGAGTTCAAAATATTCTTCTTCAATTCATTGCTCTGAAAGATATACGCCTGTTTCTGTGACACTTCCATGATCGTCAGATATCGTTCGTTCATTCCCTTCCTCCTCATCTGTTCCCTATATCAATAGATCTTCCGTTCCTTTTCCTGTGGTATACCGCACTTCCTGTAAAAAGCTGTTCACCTGATTCGATACCCTTGTGCCGGTATCTTAGGCTGTCGGCTTATCAGCACACCCTTTCTCAGTTCTTCATTGTAATCTTCCCCTGTTGTTTAAAATGTACGACTTTTTTCGTCTTTTCTTCTATTATTATATCGCCAGTACATACTGAATACAAGCAAAAACAGACAGATTTCCCGTCTTGCAGTAAATGCAAAGACCTGGGCTGAACTGTTACGTCTCTCCTTCTTTGTGACAGTGCCTGCCTGATCGTCTACAGACCTCACAAAAAGTCTTCCTCACTCATAAGCCGCAAAAAAACTGAAAACAGGATTGATCCTGTTCATCCGCCTGATAAAAAATCTGATTCACAGCCAAAATCATAAGTACAAAAAAATACATCTAATTGCATAAGAAAATACATTTCTAATTCAGGCATTCTATTATAGCATGAGGCCATACGGTCCGCCAAACGGCAGTCTGTGTATGATGGATGTTTATCGTTTATCAAAAAACTTCTCCGGGAAAGGTAAGGAATGATTCCTCAGGTATTCTTATGGAAAGACTGTTGCTTGACATGCACTGGTTTTTAGGACGTTTTCGAAAGACTTTCTTTATGGCGCTGCCGGAAAGCGAGGCGGATTATGAAAAAAGCCGCAGACGTTATATCGTCGGCGACGCCGCTTCGCAGACCATCGTTCAGCTGGCGGGCGGCGCCTTCCTCGTCTCTCTCATGCTCTCCGTGGGCTTTTCCGATGCGCAGGCGGGCGTGCTGACTTCCGTTGCCAGTCTGGCCGCCCTGTTTCAGCTCTTTACCATGCAGATGGTCAATCATCTGAAAAAGAGGAAGCTGTTTGTCTGCCTGATGACGATGCAGAAACTTTATCTGGCATTTATTTTCTTTATCCCGCTGCTGCCGATTCAAGACGGTTCCCGACAGCTGCTGGTGATCACAGGGTATTTTATTGCCCAGATATGCGCGCAGATCGGAACTCCTGCCACCCAGGACTGGATCGCATCCCTGGTGCCTGCACGGCTGCGGGGAAACTATTTTTCCAGAAAAGACGCGGTCTGTGTTTTCGTCACGGTCACGATGATGCTGGTGTCCGGCATTGTCATGGACGCCGCCACCGGAGAACGGCAGAATATGGGGTTCACTTTAAACGGCAGTATGATTCTGCTTCTGGTGCTCTTAAATGCCTGGGCGTTCAGTTGTATGAAAGAACCCCGTCTGGGCGAGATGAATGCCGACGGCAAAGAGATACACGGAAAGCTGCGCTATAAATACTCGAAAAAGAACGTTGTGCATCATGGGAACCTTTTCGCAGAAATGCGAGACGCTTTTGGAAGCGCCGATTTCAGGATGGCCTTTACGCTCACGCTGCTCTGGCAGACCTCCTTTTACTGCGCTACTCCCTTTAACAGCAGCTATCAGCTGGAAGAACTGGGGATGCCCTTTACCTTTATCATGGTCGTCGGTTTCCTGTGCAATATGCTGCGCATCGCCATCACACCGCTGATGGGCAAACTGGGCGATAAACACGGTATGGCCTTCCTCTACAAATATTCCCTGCTGGGGATTCTGCTGTACTTTATCTTTTTTGCCCTGGCAGTTCCCTCCAATGCCTACCCGATGGTGATCCTGGGAACCGTCTCTTCCGCTCTGGGATGGAGTTTTGCCGGAATCGGCCTGTTCGGTGTGCAGCTCGAACTCCTGAACGAGACAAAAAGAGACATCCAGCTTTCGATCTTACTGGCGCTCTCCGGTGTGTACGGATTTCTGGTCTCCTTTGTGTCCGGATGCCTGCTTGATTTTCTGCAGAAGGTACTGGTTTCCCTGCCCGGGCGGCAGCATTATGCCCAGCAGTTCACCAATGCCCTCGGCGCAGGATTCCTCCTGCTCACCATTCTCTATCTGAAATGCCGGGTACAGAAAAGGGAACGGCAGATGGAGTCGTAAAAAGAGCTGAAATGACAAATGACCTGACAGTACTGTTTCTCTGTGCCGCCAGGTCATTTTCATTTTATATGTACAAGCCGAGTGTTAAACCATAATCCCTTTCCCCTGACAGCCACAGGTCATCATACGATCCTTAACCAGATTTTTGACCCGCTCCCGACCATTGTTCCCGTAGGCTTTCGGATCGTAGGTTTCCGGAATGTCCGCCAGGGTTTCTTTGATCCCATCAGAATAAGCAATCCGCAGTTCAGTAGCAAAATTTACCTTGCAGATTCCTGCCTGCATGCATTCTTTTACGCTTTCATCAGACAAACCGGAAGCACCATGCAGTACAAGCGGAATATCGACTACTGCCTGAATTTCCCGCAGCCGTCCCACATCCAGTTTTGGCTCTCCGCGATAGACCCCATGGGCAGTACCAATAGCCACAGCCAGCGAATCCACCCCTGTCTGTTCCACAAAGATTCTGGCCTGTTCAGGATCTGTATAAGCATCTCCTTCTGCTTCCAGGTCATCCTCCTTTCCTCCGACTTTTCCAAGCTCTGCTTCTACAGGTACATGATACTTCTGCGCAGTCTCCACCACCTGCCTGGTCAACTGAATGTTTTGGTCAAAGATTTCTTTAGATCCATCGATCATAACGGAACTATAACCAGCCTCCAGTGCCCGCTTCGCCAGATTAAAACTGCTTCCATGATCCAGATGCAGGGCTACAGGAACAGCTGCCTCTTTGGCCAGCTGTGTCACGATCGCGCTGTACATCTCCACCGGCGCATACCGAAGTGTGGACGGCGTCGTCTGCAGAATTACCGGTGCCGACAATTCCACCGCCGCCTCGATAACTGCCTGCGCCATCTCCATATTCTCCACATTAAACGCTCCCACTGCATATTTCCCCTGTTGTGCCTGTAATAAAATCTCTTTTGTTGTTACATAAGACATATGTTTCTCCACACTTTGCTACAGCAAAGATTCCTTTCTCTTTATTTTTATGCATAAACCAGTGCTTCAATCTCTTTTCTCCACGAAGCCCCTTCCATTGGCCCTTTCTGTCTCACAGCCAGTGCACCCGCAGCGCAGCCGAATCGTACTGCCTCCTCTGCTTCATGCCCCTGCACCAGTGCTGCGATAAATGCTCCGTCAAAACAATCCCCGGCCCCGGTTGGATCCACCTCATCCACCGAAAAAGGGGCCACTGAAATTCGTTTCCCCTGTCTGTAAAGGTTCGTTTCTCTGCTTCCGTTCTTTACCACTACCAGACTTGCCGTCTGCAATAATTGTGCCGCACCATCTTCTACTGCGGTGCAGCCGGTTATCTGACGCAATTCCTCCACCCCGGTCAGAATCAGATCAGCCTGCCGCAGGATCAGATTAAAAATCTGCCGCGTTTCCTCATTGCGAAGCAACTCCGGCCTGATATTAGGATCAAAGGAAACCTGTACACCATGCTTTACCGCCAGATCAACACCTCTTGCCGCCGCCTGCGCAAGCTGTGGAGAAGCAAGCAGCGAACATCCCATAATATGTAAATATTTTGCTTTGATAAGATAATCTTCATCTGTCTTCTGCAATGTAAAATGTCCAACAGCGGAATCCTTGAAATGATAGATGAACGACCTGTCCCCATCTTCACGGTAAGTAACAAAGGCTATTCCCGTCAGTCGGTCAGGATCCACAGTCACATGGGTGACATCCACGCCATCATCCCGCAGCCTTTTGAGATTCAGCCGTCCAAAATCGTCATCCCCCACCCGGGAGATCATCCCGCAGTCTGCTCCCATCCGTGCGGCCTGATCGGCAAAAATCGCCGGTGCACCGCTGGGAAACGGCCCCCGGAAGGCCCCCGGCTGTAAAAAGGTCTGCTCCTTTTTCTCCGCCATGATCTCAACCAAGATTTCTCCTATAGTAATGATATCCGGCATACTCTCCTCCTATCTCTTTATACCCAGACGACTGCGGTACTGCTCCGGTGTGCAGCCTACCAGGTTCTTGAATTTATCACAGAAATACCGGTAATTCTGGAATCCTACTTTCTCGTAGATATCCTTCACCTTCAATCCCTGTGCCAACAGCTGTTTTGCATGCTCCATACGCACAAAATTGATATATTTAATGTAATTCTGTCCTACTTGTTCCTTGAACATCATACTGAAATAAGTTGGCTGCATCCCGCATAGAGAAGCGACATATGGCAGCGTCAGCACTTCATTGTAATGGGCGTCGATATAGTCCTTTGCCGCAGCAACTTTACGTTCTTCTTTGCTCCTGCGTTCCCACATCCACTGCACCATACTTTGAAATACCGAAGCTGTCCAACTGCTGATATCCGCAGCCCGGTGATACTGCCGGATCTCTACGTGAGGCAGGAATACTCTGCCGTCACGGTCAAATTCCCGTCCGGTCTCCCGGCATAGCCCCATGCCCACATGAATCAGTTTCAGGCATTCACTGTAGAACAGATCCAGTTCCAGTTTGCTGTTCAGCAGCAATGCCAGCAACTCCTCCACTTTCTGCAGCGCCTGATCATATTCCCCTGTTCGGAAATAATAAACGATATCATTGGTTCCGCCCAAAAGCTGAACCGGCGGTTCTACATGGTATTCCAGTTCTCTCAGATCTACCCGTGGCTCCCCAAGATATTCTGCATACTGCAGTGCCTGCTCTCCGTCTTTCAGGGCATATTCCAGCGCCGTGACTCCGGAGTGTACCGCTCCGTATCCGATTGCCTCCACTGCCCCCTCCAGCACCAGGCTCTCACAAAAAGCCTGAAACTGTTCTAAGAAAACCAGATCCGGCTCCTTACAGAAAGTAACCAACAGAACCAGCCTTTTCTCCCTCTGAAAAATCTCCAGATCAGAGTCCCCTAAAGGACTGAACTCCAGCCACAGCTGCCTGATTTTCTGCCCGGCCTCCACTCCTACGGGGCTGCATACCGCGATCAAAAACCTTTCAAGTCCCCTCAGATCCACTCCGTATTTCTCTTTTAAACAGGGCAGCTGCTTCATAACCTGCTGTGGCGACCGTATCAACTCTTCTATTGCCTGTGAGAACTGGGAGCGTTTTTTAACAGTCTCCTCAGCGAAGCGTTGTCTTGCCTGAAAAATCTGATTAATCTTTCCATAGACTTCCTCGATCTTCTCCACTGTGACTGGCTTATCAATATAATCAACTACACCTAAGCGCAGAGCAGAACGGGCATATTCAAATTCGTTGTACCCGCTGATGACTACAAACAGTGTTGAGGGCAGCCGCCTTTTTACCGCCGCGATCAGATCCAGTCCATTCATCCCGGGCATCCGGATATCTGTCAACACCACATCCGGACACAATATCTCAATTTGCTCCAGAGCTGTTTTCCCGTCATAGGCCGCCCCGCATACCTCAGCATCCAGCCGCTCCCAGTCCACCAGACGCATCAACCCTTCAATCGCCAGATATTCATCATCTACCAAAAATACCCGCTTCGTATCCATCCCCTCCTCTCCCATATACCGAACAGTCATTTCCACTGGCCACCCTGTCTATTCCCCTATATCCGGCACAGTCACTATGACGCGGGTGCCCTTCCCCGGTTCGCTCTCAAATTGACAGCCGTATGCCGTCCCATATCGCAGCCTTATACGTTCCGTCACATTCCGAATCCCGATTCCCTGCACTGCTGCACCAGTGTCTATCATTCCAACGCCATTGTCTTCGACGTAAAATACCAGATTTTCCCCCTCGATACATCCCCTGACCGCAAGTTTCCACTCCCCGGTCTTCGTCTCCAGCCCATGATAGATGGCATTCTCCACCAGAGGCTGCAGGAGAAGTTTCAACAGCTTTCTGGACAACAACTCCTCCGGCACCTGCAGGTCAAACTGAATGCGATTCTGATAGCGCATGTTCTGGATGCTGATATATTTCCTGATATGCTCCAGTTCTACCTCCACCGTGATCATATCCGTTCCCCGTTTGAGGGCAATCTTGAAAATATCCGAAAGCGCAACAGCCATTTCCGCCACATCATCGGTCTTGCCAAATTTGGCAAGCCAATACATAGATGCCAGCGTATTGTAAAAGAAGTGCGGATTGATCTGCGCCTGGAGAGCATTCAGCTCAGCCTCCTTCTCCAGCAGGGACAGTTTCACCACTTTCTGGTTCAGCAGCTGATTCTGCTGCATTACGATCTGAAACTTACTTCCGATACGCCCGATCTCATCATCTGAAAACCGAATGGCGGCTATCTGTTCCGGATCGTCGGCATTGTCAATCAGGGTGTTCAGCTTTTTCAAAGGCCTGGTTATCGTATTGGCTGACAGTACCGAGCAGATCACCGACAGCACGATCAACACCAGTATCACGCAAGTCGTAAGCAAAGGGATCGTAAGCCCCTGCACTATGATCTTCCGATCTTCGATAATATGAATCAGATCCCATCCTGTACGCTGGTTCCGCACCCGGGATATGGTATACCCCTTCGCCTCCAGCGAGCGCGGATAATCTGCCAGTACCTCGTCGATTCCACTGCACTCTCCAATCTGCATACCAATGTAACCGGTCTGTCCGCTTTTTGGATCAGTCAACAGATAACAGAAATCTTCGGAGCGAATGACTACTGGATATACATTGCGGTAATAATCAATCGGCGTATTCATCACAAGCAGACCATATGCTCTGCCGGTACGGGGATCCCGCAGCAGCTTCGTGACAGACACACATCTGATCATCCCTGGAACAGCATAATCTTCCAGTACATCGCAGAGAAAATAGCACTCCTTGCCGTCTGCCTCCATCGTCTGCCTGTACCAGTCCTGTTTTCGGATGTCCTCGATATCCAGCTGCCAAAGATTCGCCGAGGATCGTGAAAAAGCATTATACTGATAACGAAACCCTTCCTCATTGAACAAAAACAGACTGGAAATATAACTGTTATCTGATATCAGTTCTGCAATAGTCGTGTCCAGCCTCTGGATCGACTGGGCGCTGAGATATCTGTCCGAGTTGGTGGAAAACTCCTCCATACAATGTTCGATCAGTCCGTTTCCAAGTACCGAACGGGCCAATGACTCTATGTTTTTCGACAGAAGATCCACCGTAATATTGGAAATACTCAGATTATTGGCATAAAGTTCCATGGAACTGTTACGCACATTCCTTGTCGCGATCACAAACGAAATACTGCCAACAACAACCAGCGGTATCAAACCGATCGCCAGCGTGATATACAGGAATTTATTGCGTATTCTCCGAATAGACATAAATTCTCTCAGCCTGCGCATACTGCCCTCCCACCAGCTTTATTTTCCCGACGCTGTCTCCTCGATGCTTTTCAGTGTCCAGACATCCAGAGAAACGATATTGGCCTCCCCGTCTTTTGCATATATCTCTGTCTGGGTACACCCCTCGTCCGGATAAATCCTGTTCGTCATACAAACACTTCCTCCGTTTCCATAAACTTCCACGCAGGAACTGTCCACAAACACTCGCAGACTCACCAGACCGCTCTCATCCGCCGGACATTTGCACCGACTTTCTTCCGCATGGCAGGCATCAGCCTTACTCCGGTCAAAGACCAGCTCTCCGGTTGCCGGAAAATATCGCAGCACGGTTTGCCGGCCGGTCTCTTCATTTGCCCGTAACACCAGCCCCAGTTCCCGGGCAGTGGTTTTTTTCAAGTCACAGAGCAGCACGATCTCCAGGCTCACGCCGCCTGCTTTCCCATTGATCATCTTCTCTCCGGGATGCAATAGAGAATTTTCCCGGTGAAATCCCTCTTCCCGCAGGCTCTCGACCTCCTGCGCCGGCGCACAGCACAGATGACCGTTTTGATCCAGACTGAGTACCCGCGGCAGAGAGACAGCTCCGCACCAGTTATTCTTTACAGTCGGGCCAAATCCCTGAAAACATGGCATCCACTCCCAGGCATTCAGCCAGCCAAACATGATCCGTCTTCCCTGGCTGTCTTCAAAAGTCTGCGGCGCGTAATATTCGCATCCGTAATCCAGCTCCCCTTTGCTGTACCACTCAAAATGTCCCGTCTCATAATCCAGATCTCCTACCAGATACAGCCCCTTCACCTTACCCAGGCCCATAGGTGAAAAGATCAGCACATACTTATCGCCCAGAGGAAAGAAATCAGGACATTCCCACATCGCACCCAATGTACCGTCACTCGCGGCCATCACACCGATATACTCCCATTGCTTCATATCCTGGGAACGATACAGTACTGCTTTGCCTCTCTCATCCTGACAGGTTCCCAATACCATATACCACCAGTCATTGTGCCGCCATATGTTGGGATCCCGGAAATTGGCCGATCCCTCCGGCGGTGGCTGCCCGATTACAGGGTTCTCCGGATCTTTGATAAAATGAACACCATCCCTGCTGACCGCCAGACACTGTACCTGACACAAACTGCTGCCCTCTCCTGTAGAACCACAGTATATGACCTTCAATTCATCCCCGTCTGCCATCGCACAGCCAGTGAAGATACCGCCCCTTGGATGCATGTCATAAGGTTCGCTGGGTGCCAGAGCGATTGGCAGATGCTCCCAATGGATCAGATCCCGGCTCCTGGCATGTCCCCAGTGCATATGTCCCCAAAGAGGGGCATAGGGATTGAACTGATAGAACATATGATATTCCCCCTTAAATTCCACCAGTCCACAGGGATCATTAATCCAATACGCGGGTGCCATCAGATGATACCGCATCCGCATCGGATCCCGGGCCACCTGTCCGCTCACCTTTGCCACCGAAGATTCCGCTCTTGCCAGAGCTTCCACATGCCGTCTGTTTATATCATTCGCGCCGCTTCGATTCTTCATCCTTCTCCTCCTGTCAACCCTTGACCGCCCCTGCAGACAGCCCGTCTATGATTTTCCGGTTTAATACCAGATACAATGCCAGCGTAGGAAGAACAGCGGCACAAATCGTAGCAAAGGTCGGCCCCCAATCGCGATTCCCCCGATCGTCAATAAAGGATGCAAGACCCACCTGCAGCAGCTTGTTTGTATTGCTGGAAACAAATGTCTGAGAGATCAGCAGATCATTCCAAATATTGACAAAGGCCAACATGATTACCGTCACTGCCCCGTTCAGAGAAAGCGGTATCGCAATCTTCACAAAACACCGATAGATATCACAACCATCCATCACCGCAGCCTCTAATATCTCGTCTGGCAGATATTTATAGAAACCGGTCAGCAGATAGAAAGACATGGGAATAGAGGTACTGATAAAAATCACGATCAGACCTGCCAGTGAGTTGAGCAGATGCGTTTTCTGCAGCAGCAGGAATTGCGGCAGTAAAAGCACAAATGCCGGAATAAACATCCCCATCGTGATATAATGCAGCATCATTTTCGACCACCGCCACTTCATCTTGGTCACGGCAAAAGCCGCTGTGGCACTGAATAACCACACAAAAACAATAGACGTACATGTAACGATCACGGTATTCTTAAACAGTGTACCCAAATGTGCCTGTGAAATTGCAACGCTGTAGTTTTGCCAATGCAGTCCCTCCGGGAGCATATACATAGGCTTGATAAACTCTGCCTCCTTTTTGAAGGATGACAGAAGCAGCCAGATGATCGGGTAGAGATCGATCACCAGCAGAATGACGAGCAGGAACTTCAAAACCCCTCTTCCCAGTTTAGCCATCATAAGACCTCCTCTTTCTTATTCTTCCACTTTCCTGTTTTTCCTTACATCCTGTCACTTCCCGTCTTTCCTCTCAAAACGCATGACCGCTTGAGTCAATACCAGAATCAATATCAATAATACCACCGCGATTGTACTGCCATATCCGTACTGCCACTTGGTAAATGCAGTCTTATACATATAGATGGACAGCACCGTTGTAGTCCGGCCGGGTCCGCCGTCTGTGAGAACTACAGGCATATCATATACTTTCAGAGAATTCATGATTGCCAACACCACACACATCACTGTCACAGGCTTAAGCAACGGCAGTACAATCTTCCGGATCACAGTAAGCCTTCCGGCTCCGTCTATCCTGGCCGCCTCTTCTAAATCCGTTGGTACATTGACCAGCCCGGCATAAAAGATAACCGTGTAATAACCGATGCCCTTCCACAAATCTACCAGACACACCATCCACATCGCCGTTGACGAATCTCCTGTCCAGCCACGAATAAACTGCTCCAGACCCAATAGATCCAACAGACTGTTCACCAGACCGTAAGTCGGAGTCACTTCCAATACCTTGGAAAACAGTGCCGCCGCTGCCACACCCGGAATGACTACCGGCAGATAAATAATGGTGCGGGACAGATTCGAAAACCGCTTCATACCATACTGAAGCATCAACGCCACTGCCAGCCCCAGAATGACCCAGCCGCCTCCGGTGACAAGGAAGTACTGCATGGTTGTCAGAAAACTCTCTTTGAAATTCACATCATGAAAAAGCTTGGCATAATTCTGCAGGCCCACAAACTCGAAGTCCACATTCGGCGTACCCTCAAAAAAGGTAAAATAAATGGACTGGCACATGGGAAAAAATACAAACGCCGTATATACCAGTACTGCTGGAAGCATAAACAGCAGGATTGCTTTTTTATCTCTCAATACCTTTTCCATAGGATTTCCTCCTGTTCCTGGAAGCAGACAGGACCATCAAAGCAAAACTGATGGTCCCGCCTCCATAATTCCAATCGCTTTTATTATCATTCTACCGGGAAGGACTCATCCACTGAGCTTGCCAGTCGTTCACAATATTCCTCCGGCGTCATAGTGCCTTCTGCCAGAAGCTGCGCATTCTCCAGCGCTACATCGGTAGATGCGCTGTCCATCTTCGCCTCAAACCACAAAGTGGGATACAGAGACTCCTGAAGCTGATCCACAATGATCTGCTGGGTTGGTGAATACTCCAGTTCCTCAGTAGTCACATAGGGAGTCATGATACCTACCTCACTCTGACGATCTCCCAGCGTAGTAAAAAGATAACGCAGGAAATCATGTGTTCTGCCAGTTTCAAATTTTTCCTTGCCCAGACACAGCGCTGTAGCACAGGACAAATCATCCATTCTGGAAGCATGATCCATATCGATCTGACTGCCCTCGATTCCGGGCGGAATGAAGTATCCGATGTTTTCCTCTCCCAAAGTATTCACTTCCGGATCCGTCCAAGTAGCCAGCAGCCAGGAACCGCTGTACATCATGGCCGTCTGGCCGGTAAGAAACATCTGGTACTGAGTGGATGCCTCTACCGTATTGAATCCTTCGCCGAAGTACCCATTCTGGAACATTTTCTGAGCCTCAGTGGCTGCCTCTACAAAGATTGGATCGCGGAAACTGCGGCCATTCTTATTCTGGGACGCATCCAGATGCACATTCTCCCCCTCCATTCGGTCTGCGTACAGCATGATCCACCGTGTAATAGGCCACTTATCGGCACCATTGCATGCCAGCGGCTGAATGCCGGCCTCTTTGATGTCTGCGCACAGATCCTGAAACTCCTGCCATGTAGTCGGCACATTCCAACCATGCTCAGCAAACATTTGCTTGTTGTACCAGACGCCGTTGGTAGTCAGCTGCATGGGCAGTGAATACATGTGCTCGTAATTACTTAAAACATGCTTGGAACTGATCGCACCGGGAAGGACCACATCCTCCAATTCCACGCCAATCCTGGAGAAATCCTCTGTGATATCCACGATAGCATCCCTCTCGATCAGCGCATCCAGAGAAGTACCGTCCTCATAGGTGAACAGATCTGGTACATCATTGGAAGAAATAAGGATGGCTATCTTCGAGGCAATATCGTATTTCTTCACCACCTCAAATTCATAATCGAAGTTAGGATGTTCTTTCTTATAGTCGTCCAGAGCCAGCTTGATCGCATAGACATCACTGGTGGGGTCATCCGGAGAATTTTCGGATATAACCTTAAAAGTATAGGGTGTTTCATCCGCCGCGGTATCTGTTGTTTCTGCTGAATCAGCTGTATCTGTTGTATCCGCTGCGGTTTCAGCTTCCGTCTTCTCTCCTGCGCTTCCTCCTGTATCGGGGTTACCTGAGCCGCCGGCTCCTTCGTTCCCGCAGCCGGTTAACGCAGACATGCCCAATGCTGCCGCCAGCCATATCGCCAGTACTCGTTTGTTTCTTTTCATCGTTAGCACCTGTACCTTTCTAGAATCATAGTCGGCTGTTCAGTCAAAAACAGCCGGTTCTGTGTACACAACCTTTGTTAGAGCAATACGCGTCTTGCTTTATTTATTTATTATTATCACAGATTTTATAAAAAATTATAGTGCTAATTTTTTCAGAGATTTCAGCATTTTTATATATTTTTCTCTCTGTAGTTTGACATTCCGGCATTTTATATATAATTATAAAATCATATATTTTCTTTCTTTATTAAATATATTTTGTTGAATGTACGGTATTTGTTGTTATATACAATGATTACTTTATATTTTTGCTATACAGTTTTTAAACAATCTTTTTTAGAATATATTGTATCATTATGAGTACATTGCGAAACCATAGAAAATGACATACGTAAATCAAAAATACACTGTAAAAAAGTGAAATACACTCCTGGAATTGCATCAGATAAAGTCTCTTTTGACATGATCTCAAGATATTGTTAAAAAATATGTACAATATTTTTCCATATCATACACAAAAGACGTTCTTTTTGATCAAGAACGCCTTTGCTTTTCAAAAAATCTATTTTATTTTTTTCTATCCGCCTTGTAATTCTTCTTTTGCGTCATCTCACATTGAGATGTTTTCTTCAATGCCTTCTCACAATGTCAACTGCAAGTTAAACGCCCTGCTCCGCCTGTGCCTTCGCATTCATCTCACGCAGCTCCTTGACTACCATCACCACAATGACCTGCGTGAGCAAAAACGTAAAGCCGTCCGCCACAGGCTGCGCCAGCTGAAGTCCCGTCACCCCAAAGAGCCTGGGCAAAACCAGGATCGCCGGGATGAAAAACAGTCCCTGCTTGCTGACCGCGGTAAGCGTCGCCCGGAAACTGTAACCGATCGACTGGGTGAGCATGTTTCCGATGATCACATATGACTGAAAAGGGAGCAGACAGCACTGCATTTTCAACGCCAGCGCGCCGATGCGGATCACTTCCGCATCCTCTTTTCTAAACATGCGCATGATCGGCGTGGAAACGGCAAACATGACGACGCCCATCACCAACAGGAAGGCAAGCGCTACCCGGCGGCAGAAAAAGTAAGACTCCAACACCCTGTCATATCGCTTCGCCCCGAAATTGAACCCGCATACCGGCTGGAAACCCTGGCCAAAACCAATCAGCGCCGAATTGATAAACATCATGATCCTCGTCACAATAGACATGGCCGCCACCGCCGCGTCTCCGAACCCGGATGCCGCCACATTCAGCAGGACAGAAGCCACGCTTGCCAGCCCCTGCCGTCCGAGCGTCGGCAGCCCGGCGGAAAGGATCTCTCCGTATACCCATCCCTGAAAAGTAAAATATTTCGGCAGCGGCTTCAATACATTGCCCGCGCGGATCACCAGCACCAGTAAAATGATAAAGCTCACAAACTGACTGAAGATCGTGGCGATGGCCGCGCCTGAAATCCCCATGTCAAAACCGAAGATCAGGATCGGATCGAGAATCACATTCAGTACCCCGCCCGTGGTGATGCCGATCATGGAAAGCGCAGCATTCCCCTGGGAGCGCAGATGGTTATTGAACACAAAAGACACGGTCATGTAGGGAGCTGCGATCAGTATGTACTTTCCATAATCTTTCGCATAAGGAGCGATCGTCTCTGTCGCACCCAGGATCCGGACCAGCCTGTCAATATTGCAGATTCCCAGAACAGCCAGCAAAAGACCGAAGGTAAGGGCGGTATATACCGCCGTAGAACACGCTCTCTGCGCCTTTTCCTGTTCCTTTGCCCCCAGCATTCTGGAGATATAGTTTCCGCTTCCCATACCAAGCGTAAAGCCGATCGCCTGAATCATGGCCATCAGCGAAAAATTGACTCCCACAGCGCCGGAAGCGCTTGTGCTCAACTGGCTGACGAAAAAAGTATCCGCCATATTATAGATCGAAGTGATCAACATACTGATGATCGTCGGCACCGCCAGTCTTGAGATCAGACGACTGACCGGTGTCTCCGTCATCATCCTGTATTTCTCTTCATAACTCATTGCTTTCATCCTGTATTTCTCCGTTCTTCTTCTCTGTCAAAACGCTGCAGGGCAAAAATGTCTTCCTGCTGATCTTTCTTCCATATTTTCAGGTATTCGACTGCTGCCTGTATTATCATAAAAGGAGCTTTTTCGCTTCCTCGTAGCCGCCCACGGTCGTTCCCAGACCCTCACAGGCCTTCTCCAGCGTTACCTGAAAAAACTGCATGGCACTCTCAATATCTGCTACAAGACGCCTGGCTTCACCACACTTTATTCCCTCGTTTCTCCCTTCTCTTCTCCCTGCTTCAATCCCTTCCTGCTTTCCCTCTTCCCGGCCTTTCCGCTCATATTGATCAAACAATTCACACATGCTTATTTCATCCTCCTCTCTGATGCCCTGCTTTTGGAGCCATTCTGCTACATTCTCTGCTATTTTCTGTTTGTCCACCGGCCGATCCGGCAGAATATTTTTTTGGAAAATAAGCATACGATCATCGGATAAACCCCGATCATGAAGATTTCAATCAGACAGGAAACTTCTTTCCCGCAAACGATAAGAACTGAATTCACAGATTACATCTCTATATGCTTAATTCGATGATGACAGCATAACACAAAGCGGTACGTATTTCAATGGTATTTCGTAGAATTTTCAGAGTATCGGCGCACGGTCTTTTCCAGCAGGCACAGCAGACCGACCGTAACCACCAGCAGTAAGGCGCACCACGGCACCGTAAAGAGCTTCTCCTGCAACACTGTGTTTTGGGCTGTCAGATACACCGCGCAATTCGCCACTCCATGAAAAAGGCAGGGGATCCGGAAATCATGGGTACGTTCATACAGCCAGGTAATCAGAATCCCCATACAGCAGCCATAAATTCCCTGCACCAGATTTCCGTGATAGATACCAAACATCACACCGGAAATGACAATCGCCGCGCTCACCGGCAGCCCTCCGCTCCCGCAAAAATGCCTGAGCAGCCGGTTATAAAGCACTCCCCGAAAGACAATCTCTTCCGCCAGCGGCGATATCACCGTATACAGAAACAGTCCCACACCAAACATCACGCCGTACTGATTCTGCGCCGCTCTCTGGTAGCCGGCCGAATTCTGTACCAGTCCGGTCAATGACAATAGAATATTGAGTCCAATGGAAGAGGCGGCCGCCAAGGCCGCTGTCACTGACAGTACAGCCGCGGCGGACCGCCCATATAGTTCCTTATGCCCGCCGCTTTTTCGCATCTGCAGTTCGGCGCGAAACATTGGCAGCAGAAAAGCCGCCCCGGTTAGCATACTGATTCCATTGACTATTCCGGTCACAGTTTCTCCGTGCTCTTCCAACAGCTTTCTGACCGCTGCCGCTGTTGTCCCTGCATCATCTGCCTGCACGCCGTTTCCGGAGATTCCTGCCAGCATCTGCAGGCCGCAGGAAAGGAGAAAAAAGGCCGCCATAAATACCGCATAATATACCGCAAACGGCACCAGCACATCCCGGATTTTCCCGGGAAGATTCCCCTTTTTTTCTCCCATCCTCTAAAACCATACCTTTCCGGTCAATCAACCTGTTTCCTGTTCTACATAGCATAAGCAGGCAGCAGTCTATCCGCCCATAAAATAAATTTATACCTGGAATTCCTCGATTATGTCATTCAGGCGTTTCACTACCTCATGCAGCTCGCTCATGGACGTGTTGATCCGATCCATTTCCGAACTCTGGCTCTCCACCCGCTCATTCACTTCCTGGCTGGCCGCCGTCAGTTCCTGCGTCTCGCTTGAAATATTGGAGAATTTATCTACGATATCGTCCTTATTCCGGTTCAGATTGTCTACCGCATTCTCCAGTTCGTTGATATCATTGCCCATACCGGAGATATTTTCGCTGATCCGCCGGAATACTCCCTGCGTATCGGACATCGTACTCATACAATCTGTCGTCGTATCCTGTATCCTGCCGATCTGTGTGCTGACATTCCTGATCTCTGCCTGAATCTCCGAAATAATATGATTGATATCTCCGGTGGCCGATGCCGTCTGCGCTGCGAGTCCGCCGATCTCACCGGCTACCACTGCAAATCCTCTGCCCATCTCACCGGCTCTGGCTGCTTCGATGGCCGCATTCAAAGCAAGCAGAGACGTCTGGCTGGCAATCTCGCTGATCGTCTTGCTGATCCCGTCAATGGAAAGGGACTTCTGGGAAAGGCTGTTGGCCGTCTCATAGGTAGCATCCTGCAGTACGCGGCTCTGTTCAATCTTTCTGGAAAGCAGTTCCACGGTCTCCATCCCGTCATAACACTGGCCGACTGCCGCTGACGCAACCGAATTCATTTCCTCCATACGTCCTGCCACGCGGGACAGTTCATCCGAAAACTCGGCAAAATTCTCATTCGCCTGCTGTGTCTGCTGCGCCACGTCATCAATCGCGATCACGATCTGACTGACCGTATCTTTCACGGAATGATTATCGGATACCGAATTTTCCACCGATATGCATACCGTATCAAACTGTGCTTTCAAAGTATCGGATGACTGGATCATCTGCTGTACGATCTGATTCAGACGACCGCGCAGTTCCTGGATTGCCCTGTCCATAACGCCCATCTCATCCTGCCGCACATGTCCGCCCGATGCGTTGTCCTTCATCTGCAGCTTCAGCTCCCGCAGTTCTACGATCTCCTGCTGCATCGCAATGATCGGTCTGGTGATACTGTTACTGAACACCGCCACGATCGCCGCCGCCACCACCGCTGCGATCAGCATCGTGATGACAAAGGCAAGCATCACCCTGTTAAGCGCCTCATTATATACCGCGACCGGTGTGGCAATGGTAATACTTCCCACACTGCTGGGAAATGCCGTCAGATAACGCATCACACCGTCATAGTCTTTGATCGGAAGCGACGGATCCTCCATGGAAGCAACATATGCCCCGTCCAGAACCTCCAGTACTGAGCTGATTCTATCCTGAGACGGCATATACTCACTGTTCTCATGCATCAGAATATTGCCGCTGTTATCCGTCATGATCACATAACTGCCGTCCGCGCTGGCCGCGATCTCATTGACCATGTCAAACATGGCCTGCAGCTTCAGGCTCATACCGATCACACCCGTAGCGCCATTTTTACAGGTAAACTTTCTGGAGACCGGCATCACCATGCCGCCGTCGTTATAGGGTTCACAGTAAACCTTTCCATCGGCAGCCAGCGCCTCCGTATACCACGGATAACCGGTATAGTCCCAGTCTTCTCCCAGTTCAAGCCTGCCGCCATCCAGAAAAGTGCCGTCCGTAAACGCCGCGAACACATCCGTTGTTCCCTCATTCGCACGCAGCAGGCCCTCCAGATAATCCACCACTGCGTCTTCGTTGACCGAATCCAGAGATTCCATGTACACCACTGCGGAATCAACCACCGCCGTCTTCTCGGCGAGCCATGTCTGGATCGCAGATGCATAATATCTGGCCGTCGTCTTCGCCTTCACATCATTCAGCTCATCGAACCGATTACGTGTCCTGACCAGAACACATAACATTGCGATCAACATGCATCCGATGCAGATCGCAGAAAAACAAATGATCAGTTTCGCTTTGATTTTCATCGTAAAATCCCTCCGGTATGTAATTTTTCAGCCGCCTTTAAGTATACCGCCTTTTCCCTGAAAAGTCAAAGCCGGCATAGCACGGCAGCCTGTTATTTCCTGCTGATTTTAAATTTTCAAATTACCCTTATGCCTGCGCCGGTCCGTCAGAAAGAAGCGCTTCCGCCAGTTCCTCCACCGTGTCCACGATCCTGTCCGCTCCGGCCTCTGCCAGCTCTCCTTCGGCCGCATACCCGTAGGTCACGCCGATCGACGCAAGGCCGAACTGCTGCGCGCCCTTAACATCAAACTTCCTGTCGCCTACCATGGCCACATCCCTTCTGTTTCCGGCTGTTCCTTTCGCCGGCGTATCCTTTCCCAGCAACTGCCGCAGCGCCTCCTCAACCACTTCCTCTTTCCGCGCCCGGCTTCCGTCCAGCCCGCTCCCTACCACTACATCAAAGTAAGGCCGCATTCCGAAATGCACCAGGATCTTCTCCACGAACACTTCCGGCTTACTCGAAGCCACCGCCAGATGACACCCGGCCTTCTGCAGCCTGGCCAGCATCTCTACGATGCCCGGATATGCCTCATTTTCAAACCACCCACTGGCCGCATACCGCTCCCTGTAATAAGCCACCGCCTGCAAACCTTTTTCCTCGTCAAACCCGCAAAACTCCTGAAAACTGTCTAAAAGCGGCGGCCCGATAAAAGGTTCCAGCGCGTCGGCATCCGGCGCCTCCATCCCCAGCCTGCGCAGTGCATACTGTACGCAGCCCGTAATGCCCTGTTTCGGATCGGTCAGCGTACCGTCCAGATCAAATAATATATACTGATACATAACTTCTTTCTCCTTTATTCGCCTTTATTTTATGCCGGTCTATCCCTGCCACAGCAGACTAAATCAAAGCAGCCGCCCTCTCCCGGTTTCGGAAAAAAACGGCTGCATCCTTACTGTTACGCTGTCATGAACATCTCATAGGCCCGTAATGCCTGCTGCATCTGATAATTGATATTTCCGCTGTCCGCATACGCAGCTGTCTCGTCCGGCACCTGCACGGCCTCCCTGTCAGACGGATCAAAACGGGCAGCCACGGTCTCCGGCTTCACCGGCACCGGCTGTTTCGCCGTCTCTTCCTCTGCCCCCTGCAAAGCGCCCGCCTCTTCTTCCATCGGACGTATGATCCGGGAGGCGATATTCTGTCCCCGCCGCATCTGCATGTCAAGCATATCCTGAAAATTAAGCGTCTGTCCTTTCTTCAAAGGATTCTCGTTGAGACGCTCGTCCGTCAACTCCGTGTAATCGATCTTCTTATCCAGCACATCATCCGAGATCCTGGACAACCTGTTCATGCTGGCAGCGCTCACGGTGTTCGCATTATATACATATGGCCGAAACTGCACCGCACTCATCGTCCCATATGCATTGATCGCTCCAATCGCCATGTATCATTCCCTCTCTTCATAACAAGAATCTGAAATCATATACAGATTTATTTTAGTACTTTCCGCCGAAATATACAAGTGTTAATTTTATCAGCTTCCCTTACCCATTGACAACACCGCCTCCATGTCCTATGATGGTGGCTGGTACTACCAGTTGGGAGAAACAGTGCGAGGGACCTTTGTTATGAAATTTTTACGCCAGTTTGCCATTATCCTATTTGTCTCGTTTCTGGGCGAGATCCTGCACATACTGATACCGCTTCCCGTTCCCGCAAGCGTATACGGGCTGCTCCTCATGTTTACAGCCCTCTGCACGGGAATCCTGAAGCAGGAACAGGTGCGCGAAGCCGCCGATTTTCTGATCGAGATCATGCCGGTCATGTTCATTCCTGCCGCCGCAGGGCTGTTGGACGCCTGGCCGGTGCTGCAGGCCATATGGATACCCGTTATCCTGATCACAGTCGTCACCACCGTCCTTGTCATGGTAGTGACCGGACGAGTCACCCAGCATATGATCCGCAGAAAAGACAGAAAGGAACACGATCATGCAGAACTTCCTGATTGATTCCGCATTTTTCGGTGCGGTGATCAGCCTTGCCGCATACGAAGGCGGACTCCTTTTAAAGAAAAAATACAGACTGGCCATCCTGAATCCGCTGTTGATCGGAACACTCTGTGTCATGGCGGTGCTTGTGCTTTTTGACGTGGAATACAGTCACTATCAGGAAAGCGCAAAGTATATCAGCTACCTGCTGACACCGGCCACCGTATGCCTGGCTGTCCCTCTCTACCGACAGCTGAGCCTGCTTAAGCAGAATATCAGGGCTGTGGCGGGCGGCATCCTCTCCGGCGTCCTGACAAGCCTGCTGAGTGTGCTGCTGCTTGCAGCGCTGTTTGGCTTAAACCACGAACAGTATGTGACGCTGCTCCCAAAATCCATCACCACCGCCATCGGCATGGGCGTATCGGAGGAGCTGGGCGGCATCACGACCATCACGGTTGCCGTGATCATCGTCACGGGAATTCTCGGCAATATGACCGCTGAGTTAGTGTACAGAATCTTTCGTATCGAAGATCCCATCGCCAGAGGTCTGGCTCTTGGCACGGCCTCCCACGCCATCGGCACGGCCAAAGCCATGGAGATGGGAGAGACCGAAGGGGCCATGAGCAGCCTGGCCATCGCCGTGGCCGGACTTGTGACGGTCTTCGGCGCTTCCCTGTTTGCCAGCCTGCTCTGACCGCGCCTTAGGCGCTCTGCCGTTCAATCAATCTCCTCTGCCTCCACATCCACTGCTCTGGCCTCCTGCCGCAGTATTTTGGCCGTTCTGGCCACCCGGGACACGATCCAGAGATCAGACACCCCGTCATAGATCAGGAAAACGCCGATCAGCGTGACCACCGTGTCAATCGCCGCAAAGGGCCGAAAGACCAGCAGGGCCCCGAATCCTATCGTTACCAGTCCCAGGATCAGCGCCACCCACCATTTATCATACTGCTCTTTGCAGAGCGATACCGCCTGCTGCAGATTGTTCAGGCCGTGCACCGCGATCACGATGCCCACGATGATGGGAATGATCGCCAGCACCTTCTCCGGCTTGATCACGATCCAGATCCCCACCACCGCAAAAATGATCCCCACGATCATATTCATCTGCGCGTACATGCTGCTGTCTCTGTCAAAAAAGCTCTCCGCCAGACGCACCAGTCCGCCGAGGATCAGCACTGAACCGATGGCGATGCACACAATATGCATGGACATGCCCGGCCAGATGGCCAGCACCAGTCCCAGCACGATGCACAATACCGCAGAAATCACCACATTTTTCTTCAATTTCCTCAAAACTCCGCCCATAGTATCCCCCTCCCGCATCCTGAGAGACTACTCTCTCTTTTCTTCCATTTTATTCCTTTTGCGGCAGAAACACAACATCATCTTGTAAATCCAGAATCCCAGAGCAGCGCCCAGACAATTAAGCAGGATATCGTCCACGTCAAAAGCTCCGAAGGCGCTGAACAGCTGAAAGGTCTCGATTCCCAGCACGAACGTAAAGGCATTCACAAACATGGCCGAGAACCTCCTGTCCTCCTGAAACACCAGCGGGAACAGAAAACCAAAGGGCACGAATACCAGAATATTGCCTGCCAGATTCTCCACACTGTTCAGTTTATGGGCATACTCTATATACATTTTGATCGTATGAAAAGGCACGAAATTGGCCGTTCCCAGCCCTTCCAGGATCACATCCTTCCGCCAGGTGTCGGCAATGGCGCGCAGCTGTTCAAACGGATATTTAAAAATGATGACCTTGATGACCACCAGGATATAGAGGGCAAAAAGGAACCTGAGGAAGCGCTTTGATGTAACTTTCTTAAAGACCACGTTTTCTCCTTACTAAACACCCATATCCTACATTATGATACCACCATGAATAGAAGTGGATGTTTAGAAAATTATGCACACAAAATCGGAGATTTTGGCGCGTTCACGGAGTCCGCAGCGTAATGCGTACTCCTGATTGACAGGTTACTTCTACAGTAAATCTCAAATTGTTTTCCCGTATAGCCCACACTGATTACCGCTGCCTTACACAAAGGATATATTTTCATGTGCAGGGCGGCTGACTCACCGGATCTCCCACGGATTCTCTTTGCCTTCCATATAGCATTTACAGCTCGTCAGAGAATCTTTCACCACCGTTTCCACATAGTTCTTCGTGTAAAAAGCCATATGGTGGGACACTGTCACATTCGGAAAGCTTCTGAGCAGCGCAAGCTCCTTATTCTTTAATATATCCGATTTGTGGTCATAATAGTATAGCCCGAACTCATTTTCTACCACATCCAGCCCTGCGGCGCCGATCTTGCCATTCTCGATGGCTTCGATAAAGGCATCCGAATCGATCAGCGCCCCTCTGGCCGTGTTGACGATCACCACACCGTCTTTCATCCGGCTTATGGTATCAGCATTCAGCAAATGGTAATTCTCCTTTGTCAGCGGCGTGTGCAGCGTAACCACATCCGCTTCCTGCCAGATCCGGGAAAGGGGTACATAGGAAGCAAACTGCTTCACCTCCTCCTTTTCATACAGGTCATTTGCCAGAATACGGCATCCGAAACCGGACAGACTGCGGATCACCGCAGCGCCGATCCGCCCCGTGCCGATGACTCCCACAGTCAAATCTTTCAGCTCCCGCCCGTTTAAGCCTGCCAGCGTATAGTCCTGCAGTGCGGTCCGCCCCAGAATCGCTCCCATCCTGCGGATGGACATAAGGATCAGCATCACCGTGTAATCCGCCACGCCATGGGGGCCGTAAGGGGCATTTCCCACTTTAATGCCGCACTCTCTGGCCGCTGCCAGATCAATATGATCATAGCCGATCGTTCTGGTGGTAATGTATTCCACTCCGTTATCACGAAATGCCCGTATCAGATCCGCATCGATCCTGGACGTGATCACATCCACACAGCGGCTGCCCCTGCAAAGGGAAACATTGTCAAGATCCGGCGCATCCGCGCACAGCACCAGCTCAATCCCCAGCTCTTCTGCATATTCCAAAAACAGCGCCTTTTCATCAAAAGCCCTGCAATTATAAACCGTCACCTGCATCATATATTCTTCCTTCTTTCTGTTTCTGTCTCTTATCAGCGGTTATTTTCTACTTCTTTTTTGAAATGATCTTCCTGATGATGAGCGGCTCCTCAATCTTGATCCTGGCAGCCTCCTCCAGCTCCCGTTCTTCCTCTTCCGCGCTCTTTAACTGCCTCTTATAACTGTTCTCCACTTCCTGCTCGTATTCTTCCACGACGGCCAGATCCTCCGGCCGGATCCTCCGGAACTTATTGAACCCTGCCGCCAGGATCTTCAGGCTCTGCCTGGTCGTGTCAAAGGCCCCTTCCTCATAGAGATTGATGACGATGATACCGATCGGCACCGCGATGATCATTCCCATCACCCCGGCCAGTTTATACCCGATAAACAATAAGAACAATGTAGGAATGGCGTCCACGCCGATGGAATCCCCCACGATCTTGGGCTGGATCACCTGACGCACAAGCTGGCCTGACCACCAGATGATCAGCAGTCCCACAGCCATTTTATAGTCCCTGCTCAAAATCTCGATGACCGCCCAGGGAATCATCACCGTACCGGTGCCGAAAACCGGCAGGAAATCGAGAAAGGCGATCCCCAGCGCCACCAGCGGCGCATACCTGACCTTTAAGACAAACAGCCCGATCACCAGCATCACATAAATCCAGCATTCAATCTTAAACTGTGCCTTGAAATAACCGCCCACCGCATTGCGAAAGCTCCTGCGGATCAGGTCGAACCGGTAGAGTACCGATCCCGGCACATATTTTTTCATAATATTTGCCATATAGCTTTTGTCGGCCACAAAGAAATACGCCGACAGAATACACATGATCACGCCCAGAAAGATATCCGGCAGCTGTTTTGCCACGTTGCCCACCGCCTCAAAAGTGGGTGTGCCGACACTCTCTATGATCCCGCCGAAATAAGTGCCCATCTCCGAACCGATGTTGTCCAGCGTCTTCTGCGTATCCACCGGCAGCTTATTGAAAAGCCCTTCCAGATTGGCGCCCACTTCATTGAACTCCGCCATAATGCTGTCCCACAACAGCGGCAGTTCATTGACGAAATTGATTCCTTCCTTCACCAGCCGCGCAACGATCACATACACCAAAAGAATCACCACCGCCAGTACGGCAACGATAACGATGACCGACGCGCCTTTGCGCCTTATCTTCATCCTCTCCTCGAAAAAGCGCACCACCGGCGAAGCGATCAGCGAAATGATCCAGCCAATGATAAAGGGCATAAAAAAGATGATGCACCGTGGCAGAAGAAAAATACACAAAAGCAGTATGATAAGCGCCGTCAGCAGATTCAAAATAACTTTCAGATATGTCTTGATCGATTGTCTCATCCGTATTCCTCCATTTCAGACCAGGCCGCCCCTCTGTTTACCGCACCGCAGGATACCGTCAATCCGCTCCTTCCTCCTCCAGTATCCTGTCCAAAAGTTCATAGATCTCTTCCCGCCCCTGTTTCGAAAGAGAAGAATAAGGGATGACGGTCGTATCTTCCACCACATCCAGCGTATCACAGATCAGCTTCAACTGCTTCTGCACCTGGCTTCTCTTGATCTTATCCAGCTTCGTCGCAATGATGACCGGCTTATACCCTCTGTCCAGAATCCAGTCATACATGATCCTGTCATTTTCCGAAGGCGCATGCCGGATATCGATCAGCAGAAACACCGCCCTTATCTTCTTTGACTGGTGCAGATAATCCTCGATCAGCTTGCCCCACTGAGCCTTCACTTTCTCATTGGCGGTGGCGTATCCGTATCCCGGCAGATCGACAAAGTACATCTGGCCGTTGATATTATAATAGTTGATCGTCTGTGTCTTGCCGGGCTGAGAGCTGGTGCGGGCCAGCGATTTGCGGTTCATAAGACCGTTGATCAACGAAGATTTCCCCACGTTGCTTTTTCCCGCAAAAGCGATCTCCGGAAATCTGTTCTCCGGAAGCGTACTCGTGATCCCGCACACCGTCTCCAAACTAACATTCTTAATTACCATTCTTTCCTCCCTGTGCACGCAGTTTCTTCTCTGTCACTTCTGGTCAGCATGGGGCTTCCTGATCAGCAAATGCATACCCTGCGACCTCATCCATACACTGTACCAGATGAATCTCTAAACCGTCTGTAATCTCCCGGTCAAGTTCCGCGATATCTTTCTCATTTTCCTTCGGGACAAGTACCGTATGTACCCCCGCCGTCTTCGCCGCCAGAATCTTTTCTTTCAGGCCGCCGATGGGCAGTACCCTTCCGCGCAGTGTGACTTCGCCGGTCATGGCCACGTCCGCCCGCACCGCTTTGCCGGTCACTGCTGAGAGAATAGCCGTCGCCATCGTGATGCCGGCAGAGGGGCCGTCTTTCGGCACCGCGCCCTCCGGGATATGGATATGGAAATCCTTTTTGCGGAACAGCTTCTCTTCGATCTGATACCGCTCTCCCACAGACCGCACATAGCTCATGGCAATACGCGCGGATTCCTTCATCACATCTCCCATCTGACCGGTCAGGTCAATCTCCCCGCCGCCGGGCATCATATTGACCTCTATCTGTAAAGTATCGCCGCCTGCGCTGGTCCATGCCAGCCCGCGCACGATGCCCACTTCGTCTTTGTCCGCGATCCTGTCCTGACTGTATTTCGGCTTGCCCAGATAGTCTTCCAGATTGTCCTCCGTGATATTGACCATTTCAGTCATATATTCCCCGGCTGTACACTTCTGCCGTTTCTCCAGAATATGCCGCGCTTCCTTGCGGCATACCGCGCCGATCTGCCGTTTCAGACCGCGCACGCCCGCCTCCCGTGTGTAACGGTTGATCATGGCATACAGCGCTTCGTCCGTAAATCCGATCTCCTCCGGCCGGATCCCGTTCCTGTGCAGTTCTTTCTTTACCAGATGCTCTCTGGCGATATGAAATTTCTCGTTGGCCGTATAACTGTTGATCTCGATCATCTCCATCCGGTCCAACAGCGGCTTCGGGATAGTCTCCGTAGTGTTCGCCGTGGCGATGAACAGCACTTCCGACAGATCAATGGGAATCTCTACATAATGATCCCTGAAAGCATCGTTCTGCTCCCCGTCCAGCACCTCCAGCAGCGCTGCGCCGGGATCGCCCTTGTAGTCATTGCCGACCTTGTCGATCTCATCCAGAAGCAGCAGCGGGTTCTTGACCCCTGCCTGCCTGACCGCATTGGTGATCCTGCCGGGCATGGCGCCCACATAGGTTTTGCGGTGGCCCCTGATCTCAGCTTCATCCCTGACGCCGCCCAGACAGATGCGGACATATTTCTTATGCAGCGCTTCGGCCACGCTTCTGGCGATGGAAGTCTTGCCGGTACCCGGCGGACCCACCAGACAGATGATCGGGCTTCTGCCCTTGCCGGTCAGCGCGCGCACGGCCAGATATTCCAGGATCCGCTCCTTCACCTTCGTCAGACCATAGTGGTCATCGTTTAGGATCTTCTCTGCCCTTGCCAGATCGTTGTTGTCCCGCGATGCCTTATCCCAGGGAAGTTCCAGCAGCGTCTCGATATAGGCACGTTCCACCGCCGCTTCCGAATTGCTCCCGGCAACGTTCTTATACCGGCTGATCTCCCTGCGTATCTTTGCTTTGACCTCTTTCTTCGCTTTCAGCTTCTCCACGGCCTCTTCGAACTGCTGCACGTCCGAATCCGTATTATTTTCGCCCAGCTCCTCTTTAATATAATACAACTGTTCCCGCAGAATGTAATCCCGCTGGTTTTTGTCGATCCTTCCTCTGATATCCCTTGCCAGCTCATTCTTGATGCGGATAACCTCCACTTCCCGCACCAGGATATCGGTCAGGATCCCGAACCGTTCCCGCACGGACAAAGCCCCCAGGATCCGCTGCTTATCCTCCACAGAAAGCGGCGTATTGACGGTAATACAGTCCAGCATTTCCCCGAGAGGCATCTCTCCCTCGATCTGATCCGCCACCGCCTTGCCCACTTTCGGGAAACAGGTGTAGTAGGCGGCAAACGTCTCTCTGACCGTTCTGGTCATCGCCTCCAGCTCTGCCTCCGTCACTCCCGTCATATCGTCCTTTTCGCATGACAATTCTGTCATGATATAGCTGTTTTCCTGCGTAAAGCGGTACAGCCTGCCCCTGCAGACGCCTTCCACCAGTACCCGCAGAATATGACCCGGCAGTTTCGTCACCTGCCTGATCACAGAGATCGTTCCGACCTCATAGACATCGTCGAAACCCGGATCTTCCACTGCCGGTTCCTTCTGCGTCACTATGAGCAGCCTCTGGTCTGCCAGCATGGCCTGCTCCACCGCCTCGATCGCTTTCTCCCTGCTTAAGTCAAAATGGATCACCATACCCGGCAGGATCGTCAATCCACGCAGTATTACAGCGGGAAGACACTCCGTCCCCATGTTCAGAATATCCCTGCCGGCAGCTGCCCCGGTATTCCAATCGCCATAATCCCTGCCGTTCTCAGTCTCTGTATTCATAAACTACCTCGCTTCACATCCGTTCGGATCTATTCAAGATCAGATTTACAGACAACAAACGCCGCCTGTGTTTTGGCGACGTTTTCTCTTTACATCATTTTCTTTTCTACTCGGCGCGCAGAAGTCTGTTGCGGTACACAATGCGGGGTTTGCCCTTGCCGTCCACCACATCCTTCGTCAACACGCACTCCGCAATGTTGTCATCCGACGGAATCTCATACATGACATCCATCAGCACATCCTCCATAATGGAGCGGAGTCCTCTGGCACCGGTCTTACGCTCAAAGGCAAGACGCGCGATCTCCAGCGCCGCCTCATCCTCAACACCCAGCTTGACCTCATCAAACTCAAATAATTTCTTATACTGCTTGATCAGCGCATTCTTAGGCTCTTTTAATATGCGCACCAGCGCTTCCTGATCCAGGCCGTCCAGTGTGACCGTGATCGGTACACGTCCGATAAATTCCGGGATCAGTCCGAACTTCATCAGATCCTGGGCGGATACTTCCTTGAGCACTGCCCCGATATCCTTGCTGCTCTTCTCAACGATCTGCGCGTTAAAACCGATCGAATTACGATCCAGACGCTCCTCCACGATCTTCTCCAATCCGTCAAACGCGCCGCCGCAGATGAACAGAATATTGGAGGTATCTATCTGGATCAGTTCCTGATGAGGATGCTTCCTGCCGCCCTGCGGAGGAACACTCGCCACCGTGCCCTCTATGATCTTAAGAAGCGCCTGCTGTACACCCTCGCCGGACACATCTCTCGTAATGGATACGTTCTCGCTTTTCTTCGTGATCTTGTCGATCTCGTCAATATAGATGATGCCGTACTGCGCTCTCTCGATATCATAATCCGCCGCCTGGATCAGCTTGAGCAGGATATTCTCCACGTCCTCGCCCACATAACCGGCCTCGGTCAGCGTAGTCGCATCCGCGATCGCAAACGGTACATTGATGATCTTCGCCAGCGTCTGCGCCAGATACGTCTTACCGGAACCGGTAGGACCTACCATGATGATATTACTCTTCTGCAGCTCCACACCGTCGTCTTCCTCCGGCGCCATCACCCTTTTATAATGATTATATACGGAAACCGCCAGTACCTTCTTGGCGTCCTCCTGTCCGATCACATAGTCATCCAGAAAATGCTTGATCTCCACCGGTTTCAGGAGATTGATCTCCATCTCCTCCACTTCCGGCTCTTCTTCATATTCCTCTTCGATGATGTCCGCACAGATATCCACACATTCGTCGCAAATATAGACACCTGCGGGACCCGCGATCAGCTTCCTCACCTGTCCCTGTGTCTTATTGCAAAAAGAACACCTCACTCTATCATCAGAATTCTTTCCTGCCATTTTAATGCTCCATGCCTTTCTCTTCATTATTTAGCGGCTATAAGGATTATGAGACCTCACAGCCGCACTATAAAATCCAACTTACGGTTTTCACTAAACGGCATTGGCATGATTAGTGATAATGCGGTCGATCAGGCCATAGGCAAGCGCCTCCTCGGCAGACTTCCAGTTATCCCGCTCCGTATCCGCCATGATCACCTCAAAATCCTGACCCGTATTCTCGGCCATGATCCTTGCCATCTTCTCCTTCGTGGCCAGAATGTGCTTCGCCGTGATCTCAATCTCCGTAGCCTGTCCCTGCGCACCGCCTGCAGGCTGATGGATCATGATCTCCGCATTGGGAAGCGCCATTCTCTTACCCTTCGTGCCGCCTGCCAGAAGGAAAGCACCCATGCTGGCCGCCATACCGATACATACAGTATTCACATCGCACTTAATAAAATTCATCGTATCGTAAATTGCCATTCCTGCAGTGATCACGCCGCCCGGGCTGTTGATATACAGATGAATGTCCTTCTCCGGATCCTCGGACTCCAGGAAAAGCATCTGCGCCACGATAACACTCGCCGACGCATCATTTACTTCCTCTCCCAGAAAGATGATCCTCTCCTTTAACAGTCTCGAATAAATGTCGTATGAGCGTTCTCCTCTGGAAGTCTGCTCTATGACATAAGGTATTAAAGCCATATTGATTCCTCCGTTTTGTTCCAGCTGTCTTTCCCTGCCACAGCAGAAATTATTCTTCTACCGCATTCTTCGCTACGAATTCCGCCGCTTTCCTGACAGCCAGATCCTGCATGATATTCTTCTTCTCTCTCTCGCCCATGAGCTCTTTCACCTTGTCGATCTCCATCTGGTAAACCTCAGCCATGGTCTTCAGCTCTTCTTCAAACTCTTCGTCGGTAGCCGCGATATTCTCAGCCTTAACGATCGCCTCCAGCACCAGTCTGGCACGGATACGCTCCTCCGCCTGAGGCTTCACCTGCTCAATCATCTTCTCATAGGTTGCACCCGTAAACTGCATGTACTGCTCCATGCTCATGCCCTGCATCGTGATCCGCTGTGCGAACTCGTCTACCATCTGCCTCTGCTGTGTCTCCAGCATCGCCTCCGGAATCTCTATCTCGCTGGCTTCCACTGCTGCCTGTACAGCCTCATTCTCTCTGGCAGCCTCAGCGTCCTTCTCCTTCTTCTCGGTCAGGTTCTTTCTCACGTCTTCCTTGTACTCTGCCAGCGTGTCAAACTCGGATACCTCGCTCGCAAATTCATCATCCAGCTCCGGAATCTCTTTCTCCCTGATTTCCTTCACGGTACATTTAAATACCGCTTCCCTGCCCTGCAGCTCCTCAGCCTGATAATCCTCCGGGAAAGTAACCTTCACTTCCACTTCACTGCCGATCTCAGCGCCGACAAGCTGCTCCTCGAAGCCCGGAATAAACGCACCGGAACCGATGGTCAGCGGATAATCCTCACCCTTGCCGCCTTCAAAAGCCACGCCGTCCACGAAACCTTCGAAATCGAGCACCGTCATGTCGCCGTCTTTCACCGGTCTGTCCTCGACCGTGATATTCCTCGCATTGCTGTCGCGCTCTCTGTTGATCTCTGCCATCACGTCTTCTTCCGTGACTTCCCTGTCAATCTTCTCGATCTTAACGCCCTTGTATTCGCCCAGCTTAACCTCCGGCTTCAATGCAACCGTCGCCGTAAAGATAAAAGGCTTGCCCCCTTCAATCTGTGTCACTTCAATCTTCGGAGAAGATACGATGTCCTCCTCGCACTCGTCCACTGCCTTATCATAGGCGTCCGGGATCAGATTGTTGGCCGCATCCTCGTAAAACACTTCCTTACCGTACATCTTCTCCACCATCATGCGCGGTACTTTGCCTTTTCTAAAACCCGGAATACTGATCTGCTTCTTCTGCTTCTGGTAAACTTTCTCAATCGCCTTCTCCAGATCCTCTGCACTTACTTCAATCGTAAGCTTCGCCATGTTCTTTTCTAATTTTTCTACCTGTAAGCTCATTGTATGGGTTCCTCCTTCAAATGCCTCTGCGACATGCGGAAGCCCTCTTTTGCCCCTAGTCACAGTCATTTAAGCATTATAGCACAACCTTTTGGAAAATACCAGCTGATTTTTTCTATAGTTATGCGGTTTTTGCGTGATTTTTCGTCCCGGCGCCGCATTTTTGAACCAGAAACAGTAAAAAGGTGTAAAAGCCGACTCATCCCGCAGCCTTTACACCCTGAATTCTTTCCTTAAATTAATGCAGCTGTTAACCCCGGCCCTCATTACGTTACTGCAGCAGAGCCAACGCACTCTGATTGCTCTGGTTCGCCTGACTGAGCATGGACTGGCCAGCCTGCGCGAGAATGTTGTTGTTCGCGTACTTCACCATCTCCGTGGCGATATCCGTATCCCTGATCGCCGACTCCGCCGATGTAGTGTTCTCCACGATATTGTCCAGATTGCTGATCGTGTGCTCTAAACGGTTCTGGATCGCACCTAGGTTGGAACGGGTCTCGGATACGTCCTGGATCGCGCTCTTGGCGAAAGCGTTGAGGGCCTGAAAGTCACGGACATCCGGCGCCCTGCCGGATAAAGCCTCCTCCGTACCGCCTGTCGGGCCTAAAAGGTTAGTGCCGTCCGTCGTCAGCCTGTTCTTTACCCTTTCATCTGTGATCGCACTATAGGAAAAGCTGTGAAAAACAGTCAAGTCTCTTGCCGCCAACAGGTGCGAATGTCCCGCTGCACTCCAGGGCTGCACGGTATTGAGATTCACATACTGTATTTTTACATGCGTGCTGGTGCCTGGCCAGGCATACTGATAATACTTCCCGTCCGGCATCTCATTCCCCAGCGGCGGCAGATCCTGTCCTGTACATAACGGAGTTTTATCATTCGTTTGATAACAGATTCCCTTTGACAGTGCACTGGCAATCAGATCATTCGTACACATATTACCTATTGTGATCGCAATATGCTGTCCCGATTCCGCACCCACCTGCAGACCGATATTTTGAAAACTGCCGTCAAGCAGATTCTGCTCATTAAAAGTAGTAGTGGACTGTATGCGGTCAATTTCGCTCATCAACTGTCTGACTTCCATTTGAACATAGCTTCTGTCCGTTGTAGTTAATGTCCCATTCGCACCTTTGACCGCAAGCTCGTTCATGCGCTGCAGCATATCATGAACTTCATTCAATGCGCCCTCAGCCGTCTGCACACAGGAAATACCGTCCGCCGCATTGGAGGAAGCCTGTGTGAGTCCTCTGATCTGCCGGCGCATCTTTTCCGATATCGAAAGTCCTGCCGCATCATCTGCCGCACGGTTGATCTTATATCCCGAAGACAGCTTCTCCGTGGACCTTGCCTGACTCTTGTTTGTCAGGTTAAACATGCGATTGGAATTCATCGCCACAAGATTATGTTTTACAACCATAACTCTTTTCTCCTTCTATATTACTTCCCTGTATTTTATAGAAGTTTCCCAACACTCCCTGTCTTTTCCGTTACTGCAGCAGCGCCAATGCACTCTGATTACTCTGGTTCGCCTGACTGAGCATGGACTGGCCCGCCTGCGCGAGAATGTTGTTGTTCGCGTATTTCACCATCTCCGTGGCAATATCTGTATCCCTGATCGCCGACTCCGCCGACGTGGTGTTCTCTACAATGTTGTCCAGATTGCTGATCGTGTGCTCTAAGCGGTTCTGGATCGCACCCAGGTTGGAGCGGGTTTCGGACACGTCCTGAATCGCGCTTTTGGCGAAAGCATTGAGAGCTTGGAAATGACGAGCATCAGGAGCTCTGTCAACTGCCAGCGCCTCCTCCGTACCCCCTTGTGAATTATTAATACGATCAGTTGTCAAACGACTTTTCACCGCCTCATCTGTGATCGCATTATACGAAAAGCCATGAAATATTGTCAAATCTCTTGCAGACAAAAGGTGCGAATGTCCCGGTGCTTCCGGAGGCTGAGCCGTGCTCCAATCTACATACTTAATTTGCGCATGTGTAGTCTTTCCAGGCTCTGGGGCTTGACAAGTAGGCACCCCTGGCTTAGGCTGTGTCTTCTTATCATCTTCATCCTCACACAACGGGCTGCCATCAACTGTCTGATAGCAGATCCCCTTCGCCAATGCACTGGCAATCAAATCATTTGCACTCATATTGCCTATCGTGATTGCGATATGCTGCCCCGATTCCGCACCAACCTGCAAACCTATATTCTTGAAAGTCCCATCCAACAGATTCTGCTCATTAAAAGTCGTCGTAGACTGCACTCTGTCAATTTCACTCATCAACTGCCGGACTTCCATCGTAATATAACTTCTGTCGTCCGTCGTCAACGTTCCATTAGCGCCCTTAACTGCAAGTTCATTCATACGCTGCAGCATATCCTGAACTTCATTCAACGCTCCCTCAGCCGTCTGCACACAGGAAATACCGTCCGATGCATTGGACGATGCCTGTGTGAGTCCTCTGATCTGACGGCGCATCTTCTCCGAGATCGACAATCCTGCCGCATCATCTGCCGCACGGTTGATCTTGTATCCCGAAGACAGCTTCTCCGTAGATTTTGCCTGACTCTTGTTTGTCAGATTAAACATGCGATTGGAATTCATCGCCGTGATATTATGCTTTACAACCATAACCTTACTCCTTTGTCCTCCACCCTCTTTTTATTTCGAATTCCCCACTGCCTAATGAAATATATATCGGCCGATATCGTGGGACACTTAACAGGATATTATGAAATAAATGGAATTTCGCAACGCAACTTCAGGAAAAATCCAGTTTTCACTAACAATATATTTTCTTACCCCGCAGTAAATCCACATCCTCTTCTCTGTGTGTCGTGGCCAGAAGTGTCCTTCCCTGCAGCTGCTCCATGAGATAGGCCGCACTGCGCGCACGGTTCTCCTCATCCAACCCTGTAAAAGGTTCATCCATGATCAATATATCTGCTCCCGACAGTACCGCCCGCAGCAGTGACACACGTCTGCGCATCCCCCCGCTCAGATTTCCTACCGGCTTCGTCAGGCAGTCCTCCGGTAGAATTCTCACCGCCTGTGCTCTGACATACTCTATAAGCTGTCTCTGAAACTGTTTCCCGGTCATGCTGTCTGAACCGCATGACTTCATCAGCAGGTTTCTGCTTTTTTCCATGCCCAGCAAAATATTGCACACCGCATCATACTCCTCACACAGCCTGTCTTCCTGAAAGACCATACCAATGCGGCCGGCCATCCCCGCAATCTCACCCCGGTCGGCCTGTTCTAAACCTGTCAATATCTTGAGCAGAGTCGTCTTGCCTGCACCGGAAGGCGCCATCAGCAGATACCGCCCGCCCCTTTCCATTTTCAAATTAAAATCCCGTATGACCGACTGTCCGTTGTAAGACTTTTCAATGCGCAGCATTTGGATACTGTTTTGCGTATATATCCTTTCCTGTTGTTGTATCCCCGCTTCTTTCCATCGGCTTTTTTTATCTACATCCGAAAACAAATTACCCTGATAACATTCTTTCCATCCAAAAACCGGGTACGGATGCCACCCGGCAAACAGCCGGAACACGCTAAGCACCGCTTTTTCAAAAAGAAAACTGACCAGAACAATGGTCACAGTCCATGCAAACAACCCTGCCGTATCCAGATAGATCTTTGACATGTAAAGCCTCTCTCCCAACGATGCTTCCGACAGCCCGATGATCTCTGCCGCCACGCCGGATTTCCAGCTCATACCCAGAGAGATTTTCAGGCAGCTTCCTATGTAGGGCATCAAAGCCGGCCTGTAAATATAGAAAAACTTTTTGCCCCGGCCCATGCCAAACACGCGGGCCATCTCCAGCAGCCTGCTGTCCGTACTTTTCAGCCCTGCGAGCGTATTCACATACACATTCGGCAGCACGATCAGGAAACTGATCCAGAACGACAATCGTCCGGAACCGAACCAGATCAGCAGAAGTACTACAAAAGATGCAACCGGAACAGATTTAAACACCGCCATCATCGGCGCCAGCAATTCCTCTGCCCATGTCATCCTGTATCCCGCTGCCCCCAACAGCATTCCCGCAAAAAGAGCCAGGAAAAATCCCAGCCCGATTCCGGCCAGCGAATGAAGTACAATGAAAATAAAGTCAGGGCGCATCAGATTATCCACAAAAGCACGCAGAACCTGAAACGGCCCTGCCAGCAGGATCGGATTGTCCGCCAATAACGCTGCCGCCTGCCAGACGCCGAGCCAGAATAGCAGAATAATCACCTTTCGTATCTGCTTATGATTCCCTTTCATTTTATACCCCTGTTTTTCCTTAACTCCCTTTTCAGAAAAGCATTTCCATGAACTACTTCACATAATAAAACCCGTCTCCCGGCAGGCCGCCGCCCACAGACGCCGGATCCTGCTCCCACAGCACCTGCAGATAGCCGGACAGTGCCGTCTTCATTTCCGCTCCGTCTATATAAGTGATATTACACTCCGGCAGGGCCTTCGCCGCTACCGGCGCCTTGTCGATGATGCCTGCCGCTGCCACCAGCTGCGCCGTCTCCTCCACATGCTCATTGGCGTAGGCCGCGCTGGCCGCGTGCTCCTCCATAAATAACTCCACAGCCGCCGGAGCCTCTGTCAAAAGGGCGTTCCGCACCACTGTCACCCCGGTCACAAGACTGCTGCCGCCTTCTTCCTGCACCGCCGCCCACTGCTTTGTCAGATCCAGCACAACGGACAGCTTATCATTCTGTGCGCAGGCCGCCGTCACAAAAGGCTGGGGCAGCACGCCGACCGCCTCCGGCATTTCTGCCAACATCGCCGCCACTTCCGCCGCTTCCGATTTGTATTCCAGCGTCACGTCGGCCGCCGTAAGACCGTTTTCCTTCAATAAATACTGCATCACATAATCAGGCGTCGTTCCCTTGCCTGTCATGTATACGGTCCTGCCCTTCAAATCTTTCATTTCTTTGATCTGTTTATTACCCGATACCGCATAAAGCACGCCGAGCGTATTGATATCGATCACCGACACGTCGCCTTCCGCCCGATTGTAAAGTACGCTGGCCATATTGGCAGGGATCAGGACAATATCCAGTTCCCCGGAAAGCATGGCCGGAAGCAGTTCGTCCGCAGCGGCTGTCATGGTAAATTCATACTGGTTGGCTGACTCGCCTTTTCCGGCCTGATCCATCAGATAGACCAGCCCCATGGAAGTAGGCCCTTTCAGAGACCCGACCCTCACGACTGTTTTTTCACCGTCGGCGGTTTTGTCGCTGTCCGTCGCCTGTGTCTCCGCTTTGTCCCCGGCGCTGTCTCCTGTACCGTCGTCCGGCGTCTCTGTCCCTGCCTGTCCGGTGCCGTTCTGTGCTGTATCGCCAGCCGCCTCTCCTGTCTCCACATTCCCGCCGGTATCGTTCCCGGATTCCTCATTTTGTGCTGTCGCTGTCTCCTCTTCCGGTATAGCTTCGCCTGCCTGTGCCGCCGCCCCGGTCTGTGTGCCGGAATCGTCGCCTTTTGCATTTCCACATCCTGCCAGCATCGCCGCACACAATACCACACTCAGCCAGATGGCCGCTGTTTTCTTTTTCATAAGATCACTCCTTGTTGTTTCCTGTCTTATTATTTCCTGCAAACCGTAATCATTATAGCTGATTTTCCGCAAAAAAACAACCCGCCTGAAAATTCAGACGGGTCATTCTCTGTTTCCTGCTTAGCTTATTTCATCTGCTCTTCCTGCTTCTTGATCATTCTACGAACCATCTCGCCGCCGATAGAACCAGCCTCTTTGGATGTCAGGTCACCGTTGTAACCCTCCTTCAGGTTTACACCCAGCTCAGATGCAACCTCAGTCTTAAAACGATCCATTGCTGCCTTAGCTTCAGGAACTTCTACTCTATTGGTCTTGTTGCTTGCCATTTCTTTCACCTCCGAAATACTTTTGAATGAAATCTTCGGATTCCATCCATAATCTATATTATTGAGATAAGCGCTGCCGTTTATACGCTTATCCCAGATACTTACGCCCCTTTCCGATCCTGGATCCTGTCCATGACTTTTCCGGTGCTGCGGCTCGAAATCAAGCCTCGTTGTCTGTTCAAGCGTTAACCTTATCGCTTATCTTGATGTTAGTATGTTCGGATAGTTTGAAAATATTATGGTAAGTTTTGCCATGATTTTGACGTTTATTCAAAGCCCGCATGAAGCCCGTCCGTCACGCCTCATATACGATCTGCGCCGCCATCTTCTGCGCCGCATCCGCACCCTGCAGCTTCTCCAGCACCGCCAGTGCAAACGGCACCGCCGCACCCATACCGCGCCCTGTCACAATATTGCCGTCGATGACTGCAGGCTGATGCATCACTTCCGCACCCTCCAGATGGCTTTCAAAAGAAGGATAGGAACATGCCTTCCGGCCTTTTAAGAATCCTCTGTGTCCCAGAATACTGGGTGCGGCACAGATTGCCGCCACAGGCCTGCCCTGTGCCACAAAAGCATCCACCTGTGCCATCAGAGCCTCACACGCCTCCAGATTCTGTGTACCCAGGCCGCCGCCCGGCAGGACGATCATATCCACCTCATCAAAATTTATTTCCGACAAAACTGCATCCATCGCAACCGAAATCGCGTGCGAACCTGTCACGGTGCGCTCTTCTGTAATAGAAACCATCGGTGTCTCTATATCCGCCCGGCGCAGGATATCCACCACCGTCAGCGCCTCGATCTCCTCATATCCTGTTGCAAAAAAAACCGCCACTCTGCTCATGATTCATTTCCTCCGTTCTTTCCTACTTCTTAATATTAATCTGTAACGATTGCCATTAAAATAATCATACACAACAATCTTCAAAACGGCAAGACTTTACACCTTTTCATTCCCTTGTTATAATCAAAGAATCAAAGCAACACAACCACATTAATCAGAAAGAAGGTGCCTATATGCCAAGTGCAGCAGATATTATCAGAGATTCCATCACCGAGTTCTCCAGATTACAGAACTGGATGCTGTCCGTCAAAGATAAAGATCCAGCAACATACCATTCCATGTATGACCGTTATATAGAACTTAAAGTAACCTTGACAAGCCTTGGAGTGAATCTTACCGAACTTGACAAAATTAAAGATTAGACAACGAATTTTACCAAAAGGAACTATTATGGAGATCGAACGAAAATTTACCATCAAAAACCTGCCGGAAAATCTGGCTGACTATCCCTGCCATATGATCGAGCAGGCCTACCTCAACACTGACCCGGTTGTCAGGATCCGCCGTCAGGACGACGAATACTACCTGACCTATAAGGGAAAGGGCCTGCTTGCAAGAGAAGAGTACAACCTCCCGTTAAACCGGGATTCCTACTATCATCTGCGCGAAAAGGCAGATGGAAATGTGATATCGAAGAAGCGTTATGTCATTCCGGTCGAACATCCGACATTTGCGTCAGATTACGACAAAAAGATTGACCAAATCAGTCTATTCGTGGAACTGGATCTTTTTGCGCCCCCCTTTGCCCCGCTTGTCATAGCGGAGGTGGAGTTTCCGGATGAGGCCATGGCCAATGCCTTCCTGCCTCTTGACTGGTTTGATCAAGACGTAACCCGGGATCCGGCCTACCACAATTCCGTGCTCAGCCGGCAGACTTTTTGACTGTCTTCTTTTCGCTTTCGGCCCTGCAAAAGCAAAAGGCAGATACAGCGCTTAAATCTGCATCTGCCCGAAATCCGTGTCAGTTATGATCTAATCTGGCCGTAGATTCTCTCTCCACCAGCTCCGCGGCGAAGATGATCTGCTGGTGCTCTTTACGACCGGCGATCACCTCGAAGAGCAGATGGACGGCTTCTCTTGCCATCTCCTCCACGGGCTGTTTGATCGTGGTCAGCTTCGGATTATAGTATTCCCCGATCTCCATACCGTCATAACCTGCCACCGAGATATCCTCCGGAATCCGCAGTCCCGCCTCCAGAACAGCCCTGCAGGCGCCGATCGCCAGCGAATCCGCCGCCGCATAGATCGCCGTCACTTCACGCCCTGATCGAAGCAGCTTTATCGTCGTCAGATAGCCGTTCTCCATACCATAGTGATTCACGTCTTCCTGCACATAGCAGATCAGCTCCTCCGGCACCTCAAGCCCTCTTCCCATATAGGCGTTCCGGTAGCCTTCCAGACGGCTGCGCCCGATGGATTCGTCCATATTCTCCGTGATAAAGGCAATCCGCCTGTGTCCCAGATCCAGCAGATATTCCGTCATCTTCCTGCTCTCCAGACAGTCGTCCACCGCGATATTGGAGAATTTCGCCTCTCCCGCCTGCGCGAAGGCCTCAACACTGATGGCACAGAAAATATAAGGCACTTTCAATTTATCCAGTTTCTCCTGGGAATGCCGGAACATACCGCCCAGAAATACGATCCCCCGCAGCCGCTTCTCCTTCTCCAGTTCCAGCGCCACATCCAGTTCATCTTCCTGTGCCTCCACATGCCGCAGCACCAGCGCATACCGTTTGCGCTTCGCTTCGTCCTCTATGATCTCTATCATCTTACTGAAAAAAGGGTTTGTGATGCCTTTTACCAGCATGGCAATACATTTGGCATCTGTGCGTTTTAAATTGCGCGCACTGTTATTGGGAATAAAGCCGGTCCGCTCGATCACTTCCATGATCTTCCTGCGGGTCTCCGGATTGATATCCGGATGATTGTTCAGCGCCCGCGACACCGTGCTGACTCCCACGCCACATTCTTTTGCAATATCCTTGATCGTTATCTCTGCCATATGTCATCACATCCCATTCTTTTAGCAAATTCCCACCTGAATCTTCCTTCAAATTGCACAAATATTAGAAAAAGCTGACAGTCTGATGCTTTCGTGACTGTCAGCCGCTCTTCGCAGTCTATATCCTGCTGTATAATCTGGTCATATCATAAATGCGTTCCGCCAGCTCCTGCGTAAACTCTCCCGGCAGCATCCTCCACTTCCAGTTCGTCCCCAGCGTGGAGGGCATATTGATCCTCGCCTCCGTACCAAGGCCCAGATAGTCCTGCATCGGAATCACACAAGTATCGGAAACGCTGGACATTGCCGCACGGATAAACGCCCAATGGGCATCCTTACTGCCGCGGATATGCAGATATTTCCTGGCAAATGCCTTATCCTTACGGTTCAACTGTGTGTACCAGCCGACTGTCGTGTCATTGTCATGTGTCCCTGTATATACGATACTGTTCTTGTCATAATTGTGCGGCAGATAATCACTCTCTTCTCTGGAGTCAAAAGCAAACTGCAGAATCTTCATACCCGGATAGCCGGTCTTCTTCACAAGTTTGATGACCGTGTCGGTCAAAAATCCAAGATCCTCCGCGATCACGGCCTTATTCCCCAGCTTCGCCTTCATCGTCTTGAAGATATCGTAACCGGGACCCTTCTCCCAGTGTCCGAACTCCGCCGTCGCATCGCCGTAAGGAATCGAATAATATTCATCGAAACCGCGGAAATGATCGATCCGCACTACATCATATAGTTTATAACAGTAGGCGATCCGCTTCATCCACCACGCATATTCTGTCTCTTTGTGATATTCCCAGCGGTACAGCGGATTGCCCCACAGCTGCCCCGTAGCCGAGAACGCATCCGGCGGACATCCCGCCACCGCAACAGGCGTCAGTGTATCGTCCAGCTGGAACAGCTCCGGATTCGCCCAGGTGTCCGCGCTGTCAAAAGCTACATAGATCGGAATATCGCCGATGATCTGTATCTTCTTCTTATTCGCATAAGCCTTCAGCGCAAGCCACTGCTTCGCGAACAGATACTGCTGAAATTTATAAAATTCTACTTCTTCCGCATATTCTTCCCGGTATTTCTTCATGGCTTCCGGCCTGCGTAGCTTGATATCTTCGTCCCACTCGCTCCAGCTTCTGCCGTCAAAAGAATTCTTCACCGCCATATAAAGCGCATAATCGTCGAGCCAGTAGCTGTTCTCTTCCACAAAATCCCGGAAGGCCTTCTCCTGCTCCGGATGGCTGTTGCGAAAAGCCGTCTTCAACACTTTAAATCTGGACAGGTAGATCTTCTCATAATCAATATATCTATCATTATCCCCAAAATCACATTTTACACAATCTTCTTCTGTCAGACACCCTTCCTCGATCAGGGTTTCCAGATCGATATAATAAGGATTCCCCGCAAAAGTGGAGAAAGACTGATAGGGCGAATCGCCGTATCCCGTCGGTCCCAGCGGAAGGATCTGCCAATAGGACTGTCCTGCCTTCTCCAATAAATCTATAAACTCATATGCCTGTCTGGAAAATGTACCGATCCCATATCTGGACGGAATACTCGATACAGGCAACAAAACTCCGCTTTTTCTCATGACTGTAACAATCCTTTCCCCGCAGTTTCGGTAACGATTTCGGTATCGTTTCCATTTTACACTTTTCCCATTATTATCGCAAGCTAAAAATTACAAATTTTCCTTATATTCGACACACGCTATAGGATGATATGAGAAATTGGCAGAATACCTTTTCTGGCATCCTGCCAACCACCACCTGATCGTCTCAGGCAATCCTCTCCTGCTGCCTTTCAGCAAATACCTGCCGCGGCAACTCTTTTATCATCATCAGCCCTTTACGGCGCCTGCCACAATACCCTCGATGATGTATTTCTGGCACATAAAATAGAAGATAACGATCGGGATCAGCGCGATCACGATAGTCGCCATCAGATGGCCGTAGTCAATGGAGCCGTAACCGCTTCTCAGATACTGGATCGCAACCGGTATGGTCCTGTACTTCGTACCGATGATCAGATACGGGAGCAGGAAGTCGTTCCAGATCCACATTGCATTCAGGATCGCGATGGTAATGGAAATCGGCTTTAAGACCGGGAACACCACCTTCACGAACATGGTCAGCGGATTACATCCGTCGATCAGTCCGGCTTCCTCCAGCTCGATCGGAATACCCTTCACGAATCCGGTAAACATGAACACCGCCATACTGGAACCAAAGCCCAGATACAGAACGTTGATGCCGATGAAATTGTCAAGATGCGTCATGTTCGCCACCTTGGTCATCGTATACATTACCATCTGGAAAGGCACTACCATACTTGCTATAAACAGAAAATAAATAAATGATGTAAGTTTATTCTTCACTCTCGTGATATACCATGCCGTCATGGAACAGAATACGATGATCATGATAACGGATACTACCGTGATAAACAGAGAGTAACCGATACTGTCCATAAAGTGGATCTTCGTCAGACCCTCGATATAGTTCTTCAGTCCCCGGAAGCTCTCGCTGTCTGGCAGAGCAAAAGGGGAAGTCGAAATATACAGCTTGTTCTTCAAGGAGTTCATGATCACCAGGGCGATCGGAATGATGAAGATCACTGACAAAATCGTAAGGATACTATAAATGAGTATGTTTGCTGCTTTTCTCTTTTCCTGCATCTTACTCCACCTCCCTGGACTGTGTGATTCGAAGCTGTATCAGCGAGATTACAAGTACCAGAACCGTAAATACCACTGCCTTGGCCTGGCCGACACCGGCAAATCCTGTCCGGTTGTAGTACGTATTGAAAATATCCATCGCCAGCATCGCGGTCTGATTTGCAGGCGCACCGCCTGTCAGAGCCAGGTTCTGGTCGTACATCTTAAAGCAGTCTGTCAGAGCCAGGAACGTACAGGTCGTGACGGATGTCATAACAAGCGGAATGATGATCTTCTTCAAAGTCTGCATATAGTTTGCGCCGTCGATCTTGGCCGCCTCCAGGATATCCCCGGAAATGGACTGGATCCCTGCGATGTAAATGATCATCAGATAACCGATCTTCTGCCAGTTGTAAAGAATAATGATACCCCAGTAACCAAAGGTGGAGTTGAATGTCAGATCCACACCCGCTACTCTGATCAGGATACCGTTTAACAAAAGCTGCCAGATATAACCGAGGATGATACCACCGATCAGGTTCGGCATGAAAAAGATCGTGCGGTATACGTTAGTGCCCTTAAGCCCCTTGGTCAGAAGCAGCGCCAGCGCGAATGCCAGCACATTCGTGGAGACAACGCCCACGATCGCTACCTTGACGGTAAACCACAGCGCAGAAAGGAATCCGGCGCTGTCACGGAACACATACAGATAGTTGGATAACCCCACCCATTTTGCGGAACCGATCGTCTTGAAATTACAGAAAGACAGATACAGTCCCATAAAAAAAGGGATCACGAATGCAACGATAAATGCCAACAACGTTGGAAGTACAAAAATCGGAAAATACTTTTTATAGTTCTTTTGCATGGTTCTCTCCTTTCCCCATATATTTTACACCTGATTTACAAAATGTATTTCAAGTAAAAAGCGCTTTATACAAATGGCTGCTGTATTTCGGCGAACCATAAGACAAAGCGCTTTCGTCATACTGCTTAGTTGCCGTTAGCTGTGTTGGTGATATCTCTCTCAACAGCCCACTCGGAAACAGCGTCTGCCACAACATCATCCCATGTCTTCTGACCCTGCGCATACATAAGCAGGCTTGCACCGAAGCTGTCTTTCCATGTCTGGTCAGGAATCAGGTTACAGGTTGTGCTGTATGCAGTCTTGCCTGCTGCGGAGATCTCAGCCTCACTGCCGAACAGAGGATTGGTGTACTCTGCGCCTTCCATACAGGAGAACGGTGTCACAAGCTGAAGCTTCTGTGCTACCAGATTCTTACCTGTGTCGGAAGAGAACAGCCATGTCAGGAAATCAATCGCTGCCAGCTGATCTTCCTCAGGAAGCTGGGAGTTGATGCAGAAGGACTGGGAACCGCCTACGCAAAGACCCATGTTCTCCTCACCGTCTACACCGGATGTGATCGGGATGAAACGAACCTTGTCATCCTTCACAACCTTACCTTCTGTGTTCAGGATCGTATTCCATGCCCAGTCACCGTTCTGGATCATAGCACACTGTCCAAGTGCGAACTCAGCCATGGAATCGTCAACTGTTCTCGTACCAACAAGGCTGGGCTCGATCACGGAGTTGTTTAAGTACAGATCAAGGATATTCTTGAAGTTCTCAGCATTTGCAAAAGAAAACTCCGGTACAGCGCCGTTGATGTCAACGTCTGCGCCCCACTCCCAGTAAAGCGGGATGTTCATCAGATGTGTCTGGTATCTCCAGTCATCACCCTGCTTAAGAGATGTGGAACCGAATACGCCCTGGATACCCAGCTCGTCCTTCATTGCCGTCATATCCTCTACCACTGCCTTCAGTGCGTCAAAAGTATACAGATCATCCAGAGAAGTATACTCTGTGGACTTATTAGGAGATGCGAAGTATGCATCTGTGATCTCGCTGTTTACGATGATGCCCCAGCCTTCCAGCACGTAGCACAGTGCCAGAACCTTGCCGTCTTCCTGCATCGTGTACTTCTGGTCTGTCACATAGGAGTAAAGCTCTGTGTCGGACCAGTCACGGCAGTACTCTTTCCAGTTACCAAGTGCCGTTACATTCTCTACTACGAAAATACCAGGCGCCTCAGAGCTGTCCATTCTTGCCGTCAGTGTAGATTCATACTGACCGGAAGCCGCTGTCTCAATCTGCACGTCAATGCCTGTCTCGGCAGTGTAAGCTGCCGCTACTTCCTGCATTGCATCGGAGATCTCGGGTTTGAAGTTCAACATGCGGACTGTTCCGCTGTAATCGCCGGATGCTGTCGCGCCGGAATCCCCTGCCGCCGCATCATCTGCATCATCTGCATCATCTGCATCATCACCTGCAGTCTCTGTTCCCGCGTCTGCGCCGGAATCTGCAGCCGGTGCATCAGAACCGCCGCAGCCTGCAAGCAGTGAGGAAACCATTGCTGCGCACAATAATGTGCTTACCAGTTTCTTTTTCATACTATTTCCCTCTCTTTCATGAGTGTTTGTTGTGTGCGGCAACGTTTTTGGTAACGATGTCGGTAACGGTATCGGCATCGTTCTCGGTAACGTTTCCGCTCTATGGGTTAAGTATATAACCTTGACGAATATGAAACTTCGCCGTTTTTCACAGAAACCAGAATATGGAATTGTGCACATTATACAAAAAAGAATGGCGAAACCTATCGAAACAAAAGAAAAGGGAACCGGGGAGTGGTCACAACCACTCCCCCAGCTCCCTGACAGACTGGAATATCAGATGCGGCAGCACATCGGACTTATGCACGTCTTCCATCGTCGCCTCACCGCTTAAAACGAGCACGCTCTTGAGCCCGTTGTTCCTTCCGGCCGCGATATCCGTGTAAAGCCTGTCTCCCACCATCGCGATCTGTTCTCTCTGCGTATGCACTCTGGTCGCCAGATACTCAATGATATCCTCGTTAGGCTTGCCAATGATCCTGTCCGGATAACGGAACGCCGAAGCGTGGATAAAGGCGTGGATCGCCCCTGCGTCTGGGATAAAACCGTTCTCTGTGGGACAGTTATAATCCGGATGTGTGGCCAGATAAGGCAGTCCCGCCCTCACATGATCGCACACCCTGCACATTTTCTTATAGTCAAGCGACGTATCAAAGGCCGTCACCACCACATCCGGGTGTTCCTCCTCCAACACGATCCCCGCCTGCACAAATTCCGCCTGCAAAAGAGGATTCCCCAACAGATAAACTCCGGCCCCCGGATAATTTTTCTTCAGATAATAGATGGTCGCCTGGCCGGAAGTCACGATCCTGTCCTCTCCCACATCCAGTCCCATCCGATGCAGCTTCTCCACATAGACTGTCGCATTCTTCGATGAATTGTTCGTCACGAACACATAGCTTCTGCCCGTCTCCTCGATCCTGTGCAGAAATTCCACCGCTCCCTCGATCCACCGCTCCCCGAGATAGATCGTCCCGTCCATATCCAGTGCAAAGCACCGCACGCCCTTAAGTATGTGTTCCCTGTCCTCATTGACAGCCGGAATCTGTCCCTGCATGTCTTCTTACCTTCCCTTCCTCTCTCTTTGCAACAGTTCAGCCTTCGGCTTCTCTGTAGTGTTATCGCTCTTTTTCATTTTATTATAGCACGCCCTCAAAATATATGTTACTCTATTCTTATAATAAACCCTGAACACCACCGCGAAAGAAGGTATTTTTCATGAAAGAGAAACTGTATACCATCCCTTTGAACGACGCCATGAACGCCGGCGACGAATGCCCGTTCTGCTTCATCGAACGCAATGTGGAACAGGATCTGCTGGATTTCGTCCTCGGTTCCGGTTCTTCCTATATGGAGAGCGATATCCGCGAGCAGACCGACAACGCCGGCTTCTGCAGGCCTCATTTCAAGAAAATGTTCGACTACGGCAATACGCTTGGTAACGCCTGGATCCTGAAGACCCATTATGTGCAGGTAAACAGAGAGCTGCAGCAGCAGTTTAAGAACTTCACGCCCGGCAAAACCTCCCTGAAAGACAAGTTCCGCAAACACACCGAGCGCCAGAATCCTATCGGCATCTGGGTGGCTGAGAAAGAACGCTCCTGCTATATCTGCAACCGCTACGCCGACACATACGAGCGCTATCTGGACACGTTCTTTGTCATGTATAAGAAGGACCCGGAATTCCGGGACAAGGTAGCGAACAGCAAGGGCTTCTGTCTGCATCACTTCGGCGATCTGTGCGAAGGCGCGGACAGCCGCCTGAATGACAAAGAGAAAGCCGGGTTCTACGAAATGGTCTTCCCGCTGATGGAGCAGAACATGGCCCGTCTGTCCGAGGATGTGTCCTGGCTGGTGGAGAAATTCGACTACCGCAACAAGGACGCCGACTGGAAGAATTCCAAAGACGCCATCCAGCGCGGTATGCAGAAATTAAAAGGCGGATACCCTGCGGACCCGCCCTACAAAATGAATAAATAACTACCGTATTACTCATTACAGCCAGGGCGCGCTTCTTATGTGCCCTGGCTGTATTTCATGACTTTCTGCATCCTTACATCGCATCCATGGATCCGTCGCTGTCATCATCGTCAAAGAATTCTTCCACTTTCACTGCGGCCTTGCCGGCTGTCTCCTTGACCTTATCGGCAGCTTCTCCGACCTTCTCGGCAGCCTCTTTGGCTTCGCCCACGATCTTATCTGTCGCCTCGGCCTTCGCTGCATTCAATCCTTCCTTAAACTCCTCTGCTTTCTCCAGATCAAGATCGACATAGTTGCGGTCTGCGTCAGAAGCCGCATCCTCGTCGTCCAAGTCGTCATCAAAATCGTCGAAATCATCGTCATCATCAAAATCATCATCTACAGAAGCGTCTTTATTCTGTAAACAATAGTAAACACCTGCTGCAACGGCTCCGAGAGCAGCTGTTACCATTAAAAACCTACCAAATTTTTTTGCCATGAGGGTTCTCCTTTCACCGTCTCTTATACCATTATATTAATACTATTTTGCCAAAATGAAAAGAGAATTATGTATTAAATTTTTCTAATAAATTCCAGACACAACATCTTGTGTCTGAAAATTTTCCGGAAACTAGTTTTTCTGCGGACATTGAATCTGCTTCCTTTTTATGCTATATTAAATCCGACCGGAGAAGTCAATTTCCGGGGAATCAGAGCAAATGAACGAATGGGGAACAAATGAACGAGAAATTTTTTGACTTGAAGAAAGAAAAACAGGACCGCATGATCAATGCTTCCCTGAAAATATTTTCCGCAAACGGCTACAAACATGCCAGTACAGACGATATCGTGGCGGAGGCCGGTATCAGCAAAGGACTCCTCTTCCACTATTTCGGCAGTAAGCTGGGCCTTTACACCTTCCTGTACGACTACAGCACGCGCTTTATGAAGCTGGAACTGACTACCGGGGTGCTGTCCTCGGCCAATGACTACTTTGAGATCCGCAAGCAGATCGAGTTCGCGAAGATGCAGGTGCTGCGGAACTATCCTTATATGCAGCGTTTTCTGGACAGCTGCGCGGTGGAGAATGTCAGCGAGGCGCTGATGGCCACCGAACGGCAGCGCAGCGTCCTTTCCGACGTGTACGCTGTCCTGAAAAACCAGGCCAACCGTAACCTTTTTCCCGAAGACGTGTCCTACGAGAAGCTGGACACCATGCTGGATTATACGATCAGCGGACTGATGCACGCCCGTTTCCGAGACGCCTCTTTTCAGCCGGAAATGCTATATGAAGAGATCGTATCCTACCTGAACATGATGAAGAAGATCGTATACAGGAAGTAGGAAATGACCGACCGGCGGGCAGACGGCTACAGCCATACCTTTTTCAGCAGGGCCACGCCTTCTTTGATCTTCTCCTGCGACAATGCGCCGTATCCGAGGATCAGCATAGCGGGCTCCCTGTCGGTCTCTTCCATTCTGAAATGCCGCATCTGGTAGACTTTGACGCCGGCCGCTTCTGCCTGTCCGGCCAGCTCTTCTTCGCTGCGTCCTCTCCTGTCCGTGAGGATCAGATGCAGCCCGGCATTGCTGCCGGATATCTTGAAAGCCCTGTGGAAGGGCCGCAGCTCCCCAAGCAGCAGATCGTGTTTCATGCGGTACTGCTTTCTCATCTTATTCAGATACCGTTCAAAATAACCGTCTTCGATAAATTCATTGAGTATGGTCTGGTCGATCCGCGATACGGTGGAAGAATAGAAACCGCATTGCTGCCGGTAGCGCGCAAGCAGCGGATAAGGCAGCACCATATAACTGATACGGATGGCCGGCGCGATCGCTTTGGAGAATGTGCCGATATAGACCACGTTCCCGTTGCTGTCCGACGCCTGCAGGGACGGAAGCGGCTTGCCCTTATAGCGGAATTCACTGTCGTAGTCGTCTTCTATCAGATAACGCCCCTCTTCCTCCGCCGCCCACTTCAACAGCTCCATCCTTCTGCCGATGGGCATGGAGATCCCCGTCGGATACTGATGAGATGGCATCACATAGGCCACCTGCGCCGCCGCCTGCCTGAGACAGTCCACTCTGATCCCGTTCTCGTCCATGGGAATCAGGGACACCGGGTAGGCGCAGGACTGGAAGATATGATAAGCCCTGACGTAGGTCGGATTCTCCATCGCCACATGCACATGCCGCCCCAGAATCTTTTCAAGCAAAAGAAGCAGGTAATCGTTCCCTGCTCCTATAATGATCTGTTCCGGTTCACAATTCACACCGCGTGAGCCGTGGAGATACCTGCAGATGGTCGTCCTCAGCTTCGCATCTCCCTGCGGCTCGCCCAGCGAAAACATATCGCTGTTGGCATCCACCAGAATATTCTTCGTGATCTTCTTCCAGGTGGCATAGGGAAAAAAGTGCATGTCGATCGCATTTGGCGAAAAATCATACCGCCTCTGCGCCTGCCCTCTCTCCACACCGGGCTCCTGCTTCCTGCCCGGCGCAGGCTGCTCTATGACGCACAGCCCCTCGACCGCACTGACAAAATACCCCTGCCTGGGTCTCGCTTCCAGATAGCCCTCCGATACGAGCTGTCCGTAAGCCATATCCACCGTAGTCCGGGAAACCTGCAGATACTCGGCCAGAAACCGCGCAGAAGGCAGCTTCTCACCCTGCAGCAGACTACCCGTCCTGATCTCATTGCGGATAAAACCGTAAATCTGTTCATATAATGTCTCGCCGCTCTCCGGCCGGAGTTCCATGTGGATCGGCAGTTCTTTCATGGCAATACCCTTCCCTGTCATACCCCGCCTGGGAGCATCTGCGGCGGCGCCTGCTTCTTATTTCCCGCCAGCGTTCTTCTCCTTCACCTTCGCCATCAGCATTTCTTTAAGATCCCTCGTCTTATCCTTCATCCGCGGATTGGTCGCAGACTGCATGATGCCGGCGATCATCTTACCGGCTACCTCATACTGTTCAAACCGCATCGCTGTCACGGCGATCAGATAGTCCACCGTAGGCTCATCCATACCGCACATCGGGAAGTTCTCCGACTGTCTGGCCGCGATAAAACCGTCCAGAGCATTGTGCAGGAATTCATTCTCCTCCTCCGCACACTGTTTCTTCTGCTCCTCATAATCCGGCAGATTCTTGTCGAGACGCTCCGCCTTGCCGCGCAGAAGCCATGCCGTTTTCAGGCAGATATATGCTCTCTCGCTGGACTTGGCCTGCTTGACGATGGCATTAGCAAGCGTCAGCTTATAGCGCTCCAGCGCCTCATCGTATGTATAGACTTCCTTCGTCTCCTTCTGCGGCTGGAAAGTCTCGGAGATCATCTTCTTGATATTCCTGGCCTGCGGTGCGGTAACGAACTTGAAGAATCTGCTCAGCGCCGCATAACCGCAGAAAGGACACATGATAACGTCATACTTTAACATGTCGATCTGCTCATAGCGGGGCCGTAAGTCCAGATCGCTTCCCGACAGCTTCGCCTTGCCCACCTTGACCGTCCGCGCCTTGAATTCCTTGTCACAGATCGGGCAGGTACATGACTTGTCAAAAAGAAAATCCTGCTCCTGCAATGTCTGTGTCTTCGGCTTGGCAACTGCTTCCCCGGCCTCCGTTTTCTTCGGCGCCTCGTACACCTCCATGTTCTCCAGCTTGCCCAAACCAAAACGCGCCAATCCTGCCAATATTCCTGCCATAATACATCCTCCTGATCTGATTTATAACTCCTGAATGTAACTTATAGTTAACGACATTAGAAATTTCGTTTTCGGCCTTGCAGAAGCTACCGTATATGGCTTCTGCAAGAGCCGGGAACAGAAATTTGTTATGTCGTTTACTATATCTATATGCTTATATAACTATCCCTGCATTTCTGCACCTTTTACCGCTCCTGCCCTTTCCCCCTGACGGCTCAGGCAGGACTTCCCTCATGCTTTCTTCGGCAGCACATAGGAGCTTTTCAGCGACACGATTCTGTTGAACACAAGCGATTCCGGACCGGAATCCTTACAGTCCACACAGAAAAATCCCTGTCTGACAAACTGGAAGCTGTCATATGCCTGCGCCCCTTTGACAGAAGGCTCGATATAGCATTCCTTCAAGACGGTCAGCGAATTCGGATTCAGGTTCAGGCTGCCGTCCTCATTATAGACACCCTTCTCCTCGTCGATGATATTCTCATAGAGTCTCACCTCCGCCCGGATTGCATCCGGTGCGGATACCCAGTGGATCGTACCCTTCACCTTACGGCCGTCAGGACTGTTGCCGCCCTTGGAAGCCGGGTCGTAAGTACAGTGTACTACCGTCACCCTGCCTTCGTCGTCCTTCTCATAACCGACACATTTCACAAAGTAAGCCCCCATCAGCCGCACTTCATTGCCCGGGAAGAGCCTGAAATACTTCTTCGGCGGTTCTTCCATAAAGTCCTCTCTGTCAATGTATAATTCTCCGGAAAAGGGAACTTCTCTTTTGCCGAGCGCTTCATTCTCCGGATTGTTGACAATCTCCAGAACTTCTCTCTGTCCCTCCGGATAATTATCGATCACCAGCTTCACCGGATCCAGAGTCGCCATCACCCGGGGCCGCTTCATCTTCAGATCCTCCCTGATGCAATATTCCAGCATGGAATATTCCGCTGAGGAATTCGCCTTGGATACACCGCACAGATCCACAAACAGTTTCAGTGACTCCGGTGTAAAGCCCCTGCGCCTGAGCGCCGCGATGGACACCATCCGGGGATCGTCCCAGCCATCCACGATGCCATCCTCCACCAGCTTCTTGATATATCTCTTACCAGTGACCACATTGGTCAAATACATTTTGGCAAACTCGATCTGCTTCGGCGGATGGGGATATTCCAGCTCTTCCACCACCCAGTTGTACAACGGCCTGTGATCTTCAAACTCCAGCGTACAGATGGAGTGGGTGATCCCTTCGATGGCATCCTCGATCGGATGTGCGTAGTCGTACATCGGATAGATACACCATTTGTCACCCGTGTTCTGATGGGAAAGATGCGCCACACGGTACAGGATCGGGTCACGCATGTTGATATTGGGCGATGCCATGTCGATTTTGGCCCGCAGCGTCTTCTCGCCGTCGGCATATCTGCCTTCCTTCATCTCCTCAAACAGCCGCAGGTTCTCCTCGACACTCCGCTCTCTGTTGGGATCGTTTTTGCCCGGTTCGGTCAATGTGCCGCGGTACTCTCTCATCTGCTCTGCAGTCAGATCCGAAACGTATGCCTTGCCTTTCCTGATCAGTTTGACCGCGCCCTCATACATCTGCTCAAAATAGTCGGAGGCAAAGAAAAGTCTGTCCTCAAAATCCGCCCCCAGCCATCGCACGTCCTCTTTGATGGACTCCACGAACTCACTCTTCTCCTTCGTCGGATTCGTATCGTCAAAACGGAGATTGAACTGACCGCCGTACTGCTTCGCCAGCCCTGCATTCAGCAGTATGCTCTTGGCATGCCCGATATGGAGATACCCGTTGGGCTCCGGCGGGAATCTGGTATGCACGGTATCGTAAGTCCCTTCCGCCAGATCCTTGTCTATGATCTGTTCGATAAAATTCCGGGAAACCACTTCCTTCGCTTCTCTCTCTGTTGTCTGTTCCGTCATATTCTTCTCATTCTCACTCATAGCTGTTCCCTGCGGCTGCCCGATGCAGCAGTCCGCTCTTCTCCCTGTTCATGATCCGTTCTCGCTCACAACCGTTTCATCCGGAATCGGCCGGCATGATAAATACACAGCCCCCGTCAAACGGTTACTCGCTATCCGTATTGTAACATAGCCTGAAAAAAATAGGAAGCAGAAAATCTCCGGCGCCTATGTTGTCGGCACGCCCCCTCTTTTGATCCCGAATTTCTCCCGCATCGCCAGAAGCGCTCCCACCTGCTCATCTGTAAGCAGATTCTGTCTGCCCAGTATGTGCTCCGTAATCAGCAGAATATTGGCATAGTATTCCATGGATTCCAGGCGATACCAGGCCGCGTAAGGCTCCTCCGCCCAGGTCACCGCGCCGTGATTCGCCAGCAGGATCCCGTTGTGGGTATGGCAAAAGGGAGCCACTGCCTCCGGTACTTCCCTGCTGCCCAGCTTGGCATAAGGCGCGATGGGCACATCCCCCAGGGTGATCACAGCCTCCGCCAGCACCGGAGCCGTAAGCGGGATCCCCGCAATGGCGTAGCAGGTGCAGACCGGCGGATGGGCATGACACACTGCCCGGATTTCCTTATTCTCCTGATAGGCGCGCAGATGCATTTTCAACTCGGAAGAAGGTTTACAGGTTCCTTCCAGAATATTGCCGTCCAGATCTACCTTGACGAGCATCTTTTTCTTCATATAGCCTTTGGACACACCCGTGGGTGTCGCCCACACTTCATTGTCCCCTGTTTTGACAGATATATTCCCGTCGTTCGCCGCCACAAAATTGCGCACATACATGCGCTGACCGATATCAATGATGGCCTTTTTGGCCTGTTTTTCAGATAAATATTCCATAGTCACCCCACCGCCTGCTTTTTCTTCTCGAAGATCTCCCGCAGCGACTCCGTGTAGGGCGCACGCGCGATGCCGTACTCCGTCACAATGCCCGCGATCAGATCGTGATCCGTCACATCAAAAGCCGGATTGAAGACCTTGACGCCTGCCGGCGCCATTGGCTTTTCATACCACATATCCGTCACCTCATGGGCCGGACGCTGCTCGATCGTGATGTCCGCACCGGTCAATGTATTCATATCAATCGTGGAAGTAGGCGCGCAGACATACACCGGCACATGATACCGCTGTGCCACCGCCGCCACCACGGAAGTGCCGATCTTATTGGCCGTATCTCCGTTGGCAGCCACCCGGTCGCAGCCGACGAACACCGCATTGACCCAGCCGTTGCGCATGACCGTCGCCGACATATTGTCACAGATCAGCGTCACATCCACACCGGAGGCATACAACTCGTATGCCGTCAGCCGTGCCCCCTGCAGCAGGGGGCGCGTCTCGTCCGCAAACACCCGGAAATGATACCCCCGCTCCTGGCCCAGATAAACAGGCGCCGTGGCCGTGCCGTAGCGGCATGTGGCCAGCTGTCCGGCATTACAGTGGGTGAGTATGCCGTCGCCCGGCTTCACCAGCGTCAGCCCGTGCTCCCCGATAGCTCTGCACACACGGATATCCTCTTCTTTCAGCGCAATGGCTTCGGCCTTTAGTTTTTCCTTGATGCCGGCCACAGGCAGCGTCCTGTTATCCGTGCAGACCTTCTCCATCCGGTTGAGCGCCCAGGACAGATTGACCGCCGTAGGCCGGGCAGAGTTCAGATATTCCTTATGCCTGCAGAAAGCCGCATAGAAGGTATCATAATCCTCCGTTTCGATTCCTTTTGCCAGCAGATAGATGCCGAATGCCGCCGCCACGCCGATCGCCGGGGCGCCGCGCACTTTCAGCAGATAGATGGCATCCCAGATTTCCTCTCCTGTATGCAGACTGAGCAGCTCAGCGCTTCCCGGCAGCTTCGTCTGATCCAGGATCACCAGCGCGCTTCCTTCATCGTCAAGCGCCACCGTCTCATACTCCATAATGTTCTTTACTTGTCCCTCACACATCCCTTTTCACCCTCGTTCCTTCTATTTTATTTTTTTACAATCACAGCAGTTGATTTGTCTTTTCATCATCACAGCAGCAGATAATAGCTGGCAGGAAACAGTTTCTCCAGCACTGCAAAAACCGGCAGATAGCTTCCAAGACGGATAAAGACCGGCGCGCACAGCAGGCTTCCCAATGTAAGTACCGGAATCGCCGCCGCTATCGTCTCCTGTCTGCGCAGCAGTACCCTGAGTATAACACAATATACGGTGACAATACACTGGTAAAGCAGCAGGCGGGCCGCCTGCTGCAGCCACATCCCCGCGCTCCACACCGCAGCCATGCCGCCCGGAGTAAAGCTGTCCCCGCAGGCCCGCAGGCCTTCCGTGATCCACAGGCAGATCAGCACGGCAACCGACACAAATACGGTGGAGATCCACACATCAACCAGATAAGTCAACGCATTCGGTGCAATGCGCATGAACCTTTTTTCCTTCTTATCTTTCTCATATTCCAGCATACCGCACATGCCGGCCACGAAAATGAGCACCGCAAATACCCCTTTTACCGGAAAAACAGCTGCTTTGACGATAGTGTCGTTTCCATCACCCGTGTCGGCAATGTTTTGACTGTTCGGGTCATGATAGAAATACCGAAAATCAAACGTACTCTCATCCGACAAATGTTCCGCGTAGGCTTCCATGGCATACCCGACGGCCTCCGGAGCCGTCTGCTCCATATAAGCTGCATAACGATATTCGGAATAGAGCCTGAAAAGTACCCCCGCGATCCGTTCCTTCGCCATTCCCGTTATGCTGCTGGCCGCCGTCTCGTAGACTGCGATACACTGTTCATACTCTCCCTGCAGCACCCGCTCCTCTATATCGGCCGGGATCATAAACCCACAGTCCGCTTCTTCCAGCAGCACAAGCTCTTTTGCCTGTTCCCTGTCTTCACAGAAAGTAAAACGCAGCACACTGTCCGCCGCCTGTTCCTGCAGCGAAGCAACGATGTCACTGCTCCAACTGCCCTGCTCCGCACAGACCGCCGCCACCGCGCCGCCGCCCGCACTGCGTTCCAACAGCCCCACCGCGCCGCCCGCAACAGGAATCAGCAGCAACAGGCCGATATAGGCCGGCTGCCTTAAAAGCCGTCTGGCAAGAAGCCCGATCCATATGAAATACTGCTTGATGCGAAAAACCTCTTTCTCCTTCACGATACCGTCTGTTCCTTTCGCCTGCGGCGAGGGGCGGATCCCCCGGCCCAATTTACCTGATCTACAGCCGATACAAAGTTGCGGGCTGCACTGTTTCCCTGCAGCACAAAGCCCTGAACCGCACTGTCTCTCAGCAGCACAAAGTTCTGAACTATACTGTTTTCCTACATATGTCGGAACGTTTCCTCAACCGCGGTACTGCCGACAGCGGACCAGCACCGCCGCAGCGCCGGACAACAGCGTGTAGCTGCACAGCAAAACGGGGCATTGTCCCATCCGCCAGACACTTTGTCCCGTCAGGATCCCGCCGGCAGCCTGGATCAGACAGGCCGCCGGCAGCCGTTCTCCCACAGTACGCACCGCTTCCGGCAGGAATACGGCGGGCACCAGACCGCCCGATAAATACATCAGGCCCACAGTAAACACAAAGACCAGCAGAATGCCGCTTGCCCTGCTGCCCGCCAGGCTAAGAAGCAGATAGACAAAAGTACTGACCGCCGCCACGATCAGCGCCCCATTCCCCAGCCCGACACCGACGGCGGCCCCGACCGCGCGGCCCGCTGTCAGCTGTGCCGCTACGGTTCGTGGCAGAACATACCGGAGCGCCACCCCAACCGCCCCAAACAAAAGGCAGGCCAGCGCCGCCATACACAAAAAGCCGCACATCCACTGACAAAAGCACTGCCAGCCCTGTCCGGCCCCCTGCCGGCCCAGCTGCCGGCAAAATGCCGACGGCTCCCGCTGCACCACAGGATACTGGGCCATCCCCGCCAGCATCAGAAAGAGGACGATACCGGATGCCAGATAAAACTGCATTCCATTTAATGCACCGAACACGGACACCGTCTCGCTGTCAAAAAGAGCCAGTCTATCCAGTGCAAACGCCAGATTATAGCTGTCGATCTGTGCCTCGATTCCGGACAGCCGCTCCGTCAACCCGTAAGCACGCGCCATATCCCCGGCACCGTAAATCTGCGCCTGCGCCACCCGTAACAGGCCGGCCCCCGACTCCGTCAGTTCCCGAAACAACATGGCCTCCAGACCGGCATGTCTGCAAAACCAGATATCCACCGACGGATTGACGCCGTTCATGATCCCTTCCACCAGCTGATCCGGCAGGACAATAAGCGCCGCCACATCCCCTTTTTCCAGCAGGGCGAAGCCTTCTTCCTCCGTGGTCTGCCGGAAGCTGCACAGTCTGGACACGCTCTCCATATTTTCCACATAAGAAAGCGCCATCCTTGTGAGCCTGTTATCCTCCCGTGACGCCACTGCAACCTCCACCGAAACAGCCAGCGGCTCTTTGTCCGCACTTTTTACACCACAAAAAGCAATCGTGCCTATGAGAACCATAAGCAGGATTGCCTGCAGCAGCATACGCGGAAACATCCGCAGCGTCTTCTTCACTTCCAAACACAGATATTGCCATTTCAGTTTCATACAGTTTTCGTGATCCCTACCGTCTTATGTCCGTCATACCTGCCGGTCAGGTTCCCCGGCGCTGATATCCGTGTACATATCCAGCAGACCGACCGTCTCCGTGGCCGGCCTGCCGTACATATTACAGCACTTGCGGGAAACATTCTTCGGCTCCTCTTCCTTCTCATCGAAGCTGACGCTCATACGGTATACACCCTGGTCAAACTCCGAATCCAGATGCTGCAAAAGCTCCTCGATCATCGCTTCATCGCCCGTATTGGTTGTCTCGTCTTTTTTCATGTCACTTTCCTCATTGATTACCTTTTTTCACTTTTCATATGTCCGCGTACCTGCCTACCACCACAGATAACTCAGATAGTTCAGCAGGCCGCCGTACTCGTCGTCAATCATATAGGCAATCTCCAGCCATTCTTCTTCCGTCATCTCAAAGAACGCCGTTTCCTTTTGCACCGTACTTGTGACCTCGCCGTCCAGCGGCTCGACCACAATATTTCCTGTCACTTTGAACAGCTCTTCTCCGTCTATGTTCATGGCCAGCTTATCCAGCTCCAGTTCCAGACTGCGCCCCCTGACGATATCATCCAGACTGCCCTCCAGAATCAGCTCTATATCCTCGTTGTCATCCCACATGGAGAAATTGACTTCGAACGCATCCCTGACCGCGTCGCTGTTCAGCATATATTTCATCCTCAGCAGAGATTCCTGCTCCTCCATAATATCAATATCCAGATCCGTCCTGTTGGTATCGTCTGACGGTGTCTGGAGAATCTGGTAATGAATGGAGCGCTCAACACTGTCTGCGCCGCAGACGACTACATCACCCTGCATCTTGTCTATGCTTCTTTCCTCTCCCAGAAAATGAAGGGAACATTCCACGGAAGCCTCGCCGTCCAGCATTTTTACCGGTTTCTCGAAAGCAATGCTCTTAATGTGGTTCTGCCTGTCAATCTCAAACAACACGCTGATATCGGAATCGATCAGTCTGTCATATGCCTCCCACCAGATCATTTCATCAGCCATCGTATAGAGCGATTCGTAACTCTCCATCATATCCCGGAGCAGATCATCCGTCTCCTTTGCCGGAAGAACAATGCGGTAGAATCCCTTTTTTGCCTTCTCCAGCACCATCTTCTCCCTGCATGCTTCCAGATCCTTACTGTAACGATCTGTAAAATCGGCCATATCCTTCCATTCCCGCAGGGAGAACCTATCTTCTTCATCCGTAAAAAAGTCGAATGAAAAGTCCTCCATATCACTGTATCCCGTCACATCTGTCCAAATGGAGCTGTTATACTGGCTTACCACATCCTCATTTTCGATATACATGTTTTCCAGAAACAATTCCGGAATGGAAAAACAGAGCGCTTCCTCGTCCGCGTACAGATTCAGATGCGCGAACTCATAATTCATCACGCTGAGACTGGTATCGGCACTCATCTTTTTGTTCTGAACATCCTTGTAGCACTCCGTATCAATGCCCAGAGTGGCGCCGTACATCTCCTCGGCCGAAAAATTGAACCGTGTGCTCACATAACTGCCCTCTGTCGCCGCCATCAGCACAATATCTTCCATACCTAGTTTCTCCGCCAGAGGATCCCTGCTCTGCTGTGCCTCCCGGGTCAGATTCTGTATGCCTTTACCGAGTTTGTAGGCCGCCGTGCTCCTGAAATAAGCCACGCCGATACCGACAGCGGTAAAAACTACCGCCACCACACATGCCACTGCGATCAAAATCTTAAACGCCGTTGTCTTCTTCGGATTCTGTGGCATGTACTGCTGTTCCTGCGGCCCGTAGGAAATATCCGGATTCCCCCATTTCATGTCCGGAATCGGGATCTCCGGCGGCATGGTATTTCCGTACGGATCGTTCTGTCCGGTTTGATTGTTCTGCTCATTCATCCTGTTTTCATCCATTCTCATCTTCCCCTTATTTTTTGCAAAATATCCGCCCTGCCGCCTGCTGCACTGTCACCTGCCGGCCGGCTGAACCGTTCATCCGCTGCTCTTTTGGCACATTCCTCTGTCGCTGCGCCTGCATACTCACATCCTGCCGGTCAACGCTGCTCCCCGCAGACTGTTATCTACCTGCTGCAGACGTCCATCCTTCATAACGTACAATTTGTCGCACAGCGCCAGTTCGCTCTCCTCATGCGTTGTGATGACTACAGTGCCTTTCCGTTCCAGATATACCTGCAGGTATTTCCTTATATCCTCCTTGCAGAGCAGATCCAGCGCCGCGCTGGGTTCATCCATCAAAAGCACCGGCGGCATCCCGGCCATGGCAATCCCGATGCTGACCCGTTTCTTCATACCGCCCGACAGCCTGCTCACCTGCTTCTTACTGAACGACCCGATTCCGAGCAGACAAAGGAATCCCTGTTCCAGTTCCTGACGCAGCTGCTTCTTATCCGGATACCACAGGCGCAGGTTATCATAGACGGTCAGTTCGGGGATCAAAGGATTCTCCTGCGGCACATACCCTGTCATCCTGCGGATCACTTCCTGATCGCACCGCATCCGGCCGCCTGACGCATCGCTCCACGCCGCACGGCCATAATAGGACACCTGCCCGGATTCCGGCTTCAATGTCCCCGCAAGAATTGAGAGAAGCGTCGATTTCCCGCAGCCGTTGGCGCCCACGATACCGACACACTCTCCTCTCTCTGCCGTAAACGAAGCCCCCTGCAGGATCTTCTTTCTCCCGTATGCACTTGTTATGTCCGTCACTGTAATCATATTTTCCATAAGTCCATCATAACACAAATTTCTCCAGAATAAAACGCCCGGGCAAACTTCCCAGGCGTTTTTATGGTTTTCCTTTATTCGGGTTCGCAAAGCGAATCTCGTAAACGAACTTGTTCGTTTCGTTATTTTGCAGCTGCGATCTCAGCCTTCAATGCTTCTGTCAGCTTCGGAACAATCTTGTTCAGGTCGCCCACAACGCCGTAGTCAGCTACATCAAAGATCGGAGCATCCGCATCCTTGTTGATCGCCACGATGATATCGGACTCTTCCATACCTGCCACGTGCTGAATCGCACCGGAGATACCGATCGCGAAGTAAACGTTCGGACGAACTGTCTTACCGGTCTGTCCAACCTGCAGATCCTTCGGCTTCCAGCCGGAATCCACTACCGCACGGGAGCAGCTTACCGTACCGCCGAGCACTTCCGCGAGATCTTCCAGAATCTTGAAGTTCTCCGGGCTTCCTACGCCACGGCCGCCGGATACGAGAATCTTCGCATCCATGATATCAACGGTCTCTGCTACGGACTTCACGATGTCGAGAATCTCCACATACTTGTTGTCCGGTGTAAAGCCGGGATTGAACTCTTCCACAACTGCTTTGGCGCCCTTGATCGGCTCGATCTTCTGCATAACGCCTGCACGAACCGTAGCCATCTGCGGACGGTTGTAAGGACATGCGATCGTTGCGATGGTGTTACCGCCGAATGCCGGACGCGTCATCAGCAGCTGGTTATGTAACTGCTCCTGGCCCGGAACTGCCTGTAACGGGAAGTCGCCGATCTCCAGAACGGTACAGTCTGCTGTCAGACCGGTAGCCACTCTTGCGGATACTCTGGGACCTAAGTCTCTGCCGATCGCAGTTGCGCCAACCAGCATGATCTCGGGTTTATATTTGTTGATAACGGAAGACAGTGCATGTGCATAAGGCTCTGTTCTGTAGTCCTTCAGCTCCGGATCGTCCACAACGATCACCTTGTCCGCACCGTATTCTGCAAGCTGGTCTGCCAGTCCTTTTACGTCGGAACCGATCAACACAGCCGTCACGTCCGTACTTAAATCTTTAGCCAGGTCTTTTGCTTTGCCGAGCAGTTCGAAAGCAATACTGCTGATCTCATTGTCCACCTGCTGCGCAAAGACATATACTCCCTTGTATTCTTCTAAATTCATTTTACATTCCTTTCTCTATACCTGAATATAGTCTTATATTTTATTTAAAACATAAAGCCGCGAAACCTCTGTCAGATCACATGTTTCACTTTCAACTTGTCAACAATGTAGCTTACAGATTCATCAGGATCAAGAGTAACCTTCTCGCCGGCGCCCTTTCTTACCTTATCGGAAGCCTTGGCGATCTTGGTCGGTGAACCCTTAAGACCCAGGTTGGCGTCGTCAACATCCTTCAAGTCTGCTCTGCCCCATACGGTAAGTTCTTTCTTATAAGCATCGAAGATGCCGCCCGGTGTCATGTAACGGGGCTCATTCAGCTCGGAAAGCGCTGTGATCAGACAGGGCATTTTAGCCTTCACAACATGGTATCTGTCTTCGTACTGACGCTCAACGATCACGCTGTCGCCTTCTACTTTGATATCCTGTGCGTAAGAGATAACAGGAATGTCCAGATGCTCGGAGATCTGGGGACCTACCTGTGCGGTATCACCGTCGATCGCCTGACGGCCTGTGATGATCAGGTCATACTCGAGATTTCTGATCGCGCCGGCTACTGTGGTGGAAGTAGCCCATGTGTCCGCACCGCCGAGTACTCTGTCGGTTACCAGAATACCCTTGTCCGCGCCCATTGCCATAGCCTCGCGCAGAACTTCCTCCGCCTTCGGAAGACCCATTGTCACAACCGTTACTTCTGCACCGTACTGATCCTTTAATCTAAGTGCTGCTTCCAGACCTGCTTTATCATCCGGGTTCATGATCGTAAGCATAGCGCCTCTGTCGAGTGTTCCGTCCGGATTAAACTTAACGCCGCCCTTTGTATCGGGAACCTGTTTAATACAAACAACAATTTTCATTGTATTTCTCTCCTTATTTTATTTATTCTTTCACGTTTACTTCTACACGGATACTGCTGTATGCACCTGCAATATCCTCAGCATCCTCTTATTTGAGCAGGGAACCGGAAATAACCATACGCTGAACTTCGCTTGTTCCTTCGTAGATCTCCGTGATCTTCGCGTCACGCATCATGCGTTCTACATCGTACTCTCTGATGTAGCCATAACCGCCGTGGAGCTGAACAGCCTTGGTGGTCACTTCCATTGCCACTTCTGCAGCATATAATTTAGCCATGGCAGCTTCTACGGAGTAAACCTTCTGGGTAGCCTTCGCCATAGCAGCCTTGTAAACAAGCAGCTGTGCAGCCTGTACCTTGGTCGCCATATCTGCCAGCTGGAACTGGGTATTCTGGAATGCGCCGATAGCTCTTCCGAACTGTTTTCTCTCTTTTACATAAGCAATGGTGGTCTCCAATGCGCCCTCTGCCAGACCAAGTGCCTGGGAAGCGATACCGATACGGCCGCCGTCCAATGTATGCATAGCGATACCGAAGCCCTTGCCCTGCTGTCCCAGCAGATTCTCCTTCGGGATACGGCAGTCCGTGAAGATCAGCTCGTATGTAGAAGATCCGCGGATACCCATCTTCTTCTCCTTCGTACCGAAGGTAAAGCCGGGTGTTCCCTTCTCCACGATAAAGGCAGAGATCTCCTTGGTCAGTCTGCCGCGCTTCTCAACCGTGCCTGTGATCGCAAAGATAACATATACGTCAGCTTCCTTACCGTTGGTGATAAAGCACTTGGAACCGTTCAGTACCCACTCGTCGCCGTCCAGCACTGCCTTGGTCTGCTGTCCCTGAGCATCCGTACCTGCACCGGGCTCTGTCAGGCCGAATGCGCCTAACTTCTCACCTTTTGCAAGGGGGATCAGGTATTTCTGCTTCTGCTCTTCCGTACCGTATGTCATAATAGGGTCGCAGCAAAGAGAAGTGTGTGCGGATACGATAACGCCTGTGGTACCGCATACCTTAGACAGTTCCTCGACACACATAGCGTAAGTCAGAGGATCGCAGCCCTGTCCGCCGTACTCCTTCGGAACCGGAATTCCGAGGAATCCCAACTTCGCCATCTTCTCAACAGTCTCTCTCGGGAAAGCTTCTGTCTCGTCTACCTCCTGTGCAAGAGGTTTTACTTCTTTTTCAGCGAACTCTTTGAAAAGAGATCTCGCCATTTCATGTTCTTTGCTTAAAGTAAAATCCATGATCTTTTATTCCTCCATGTTATTTTAATTGCATTTCTTACCTGTTTCATAAGAACCCAGTATAACGTCCTCGAGGTCCTGCCGGATCTCAAGAACGTTACAGCGGTAGTTCTCTCTATAGTCCTGCTATATTATTTCTTCGAATAGTCGAAGAATCCGATACCGGTCTTTCTGCCCAGCTTCTTCTCCTCTACCATCTTCTTCAGAAGCGGCTGCGGCGCATACTTCTCATCCTTGGTCTCATTGTACAGTACTTCCATGATCGCAAGGCAGATATCCAGACCGATCAGATCGCCCAGGTGCAGCGGTCCCATAGGATGGGATGCACCAAGCTGCATAGCCACGTCGATATCCTCTGCAGATGCTGTGCCGGCATCCAGAACACCGATCGCCTCGTTGATCATCGGGATCAGGATTCTGTTTACAACGAAGCCGGGTGCTTCCTTAACCTGTACCGGTGTCTTACCGATCTCCGTAGCGATGGCCGTGATCTTGTCTACCATCTCCTGCGGCGTATTCTCGCCTCTGATCACTTCTACCAGCTTCATTCTGTCAGCAGGATTGAAGAAGTGCATACCGATCATCGGTCTGTCCAGACCTTCTCCGATCCTGGTGATGGAAAGGGAGGAAGTATTGGATGCGAACATGCATTCCTTCTTCACGATGCCCATCAGCTCTTTGAAGATTGCCTGCTTGATCTCCATCTTCTCCAGCGCAACTTCAACGATCAGGTCACAGTCCGTGCAGATGCCGTTCAGACCTGTGGTGATCTTGCCCATGACCTCGTCAGCCTTCTCCTGTGTGATCTTCTCTTTGCTCACCAGGAAATTCATGTTCTTCTGGATCTTGGCCTTGCCGCCCTCAGCGTACTCTTCCTTAATATCGCAGAGACAAACTTCATAGCCGTCTGTCATAGCGAATGCCTGTGCAATACCGGAACCCATGGTTCCCGCACCGATAATACCTACTTTCATCGTGCATATCCTCCTTGATTTGTGTTATGTTTACAGCTCAGCGTTTGTATCTTGTGACCTGAGCCTTTGCTTAGCAATTCTTGAACGGCTCCTTCACCTTCTCCTTGTTCTTATCCAGGAAAAATGCCATGCCATACTTCTGGTCTTCCGTCTCGAAGCAGTCACCGAACAGCTTCTCCTCGATCACGATCGCCTCGTCCATGCCCACTTCGAGACCGTCGTTGATCGCTTTCTTACAGTTGCGGACTGCGATCGGTGCATTCTTCGCGATGCCTGCTGCCATCTTCTCCGCTGCAGCCATCAGCTCTTCCTGCGGATATACTGCGTTCACCAGACCGATCCTGAGCGCCTCGTCGGCCTTGATGTTTCTTGCCGTATAGATCATCTGCTTCGCCATACCGGGACCTACAATCCTTGCCAGTCTCTGTGTGCCGCCGAAGCCGGGTGTGATGCCAAGGCCCACTTCAGGCTGTCCGAATACCGCGTTATCAGAGCAGATCCTGATATCACAGCTCATGGAGATCTCACAGCCGCCGCCCAGTGCAAAACCGTTCACTGCCGCGATCACAGGGATCGGGAAAGTCTCCAGCTTACGAAACACATCGTTGCCCTTCTTACCGAAGGCCTCACCTTCTGCCTTGGTCAGGGTGCTCATCTCACCGATATCCGCGCCTGCCACGAAAGATTTCTGGCCGGCGCCTGTCAGGATCAGACAGCGAACCGCATCAAGATCCACACCGTCCAGTGTCTTGTCCAGTTCTTCCAGTACCGCAGAATTCAGGGCGTTCAGCGCCTTCTCACGGTTGATGGTGATGATACCCACCTGTCCTTTTACTTCATATAATACGAATTCCATATTTTCCTCATTTCTGCGCTGCTTCTGCCTTCCTTATCATGAAAAGGCGCATGTAACGGGACTGTGATCAGCAACGCGCGACCACAGATCCCATGATCAGAACTTTAGTCTCTCTCAACGATCGTAGCGCATCCCATGCCGCCGCCGATACACAGTGTCGCAAGACCCTTCTTCGCATCTTTCGCTTCCATCTCATGCAGAAGTGTTACCAGGATACGGCATCCGGAAGCTCCTACCGGGTGTCCAAGCGCGATCGCGCCGCCATTGGGGTTCAGCTGTCTGTCAACATCAATGCCCAGCTCCTTGCCTACTGCTACGGACTGTGCAGCAAATGCCTCGTTCGCCTCGATGATATCGAAGTCTTCGATCTTGTAACCGGTCCTGGCCATAACCTTCCGGGTAGCCGGAACAGGACCGATACCCATAACTTCCGGTCTGCAGCCTGCCAGAGCGCCGCCGACAAAAGTTGCCATCGGCTTAACGCCCAGCTCCTTCGCCTTCTCTTCGCTCATCACAACGATAGCTGCCGCACCGTCGTTGATGCCGGAAGCGTTACCTGCCGTAACGAATCCGCCCGGATTGATCGCACGCAACTTCTGGAGTCCTTCGATGGTGGAACCTGCTCTCGGTCCCTCGTCTACCTTGAACTCTACCATTTCTTTCTTCTTCTTGACCATAACAGGTACGATCTCTTTGTCAAAAGCGCCGTTCTTCTGTGCTGCTTCTGCCTTCTGCTGGCTCTTAAGCGCGAACTCGTCCAGCTCTTCGCGTGTCAGGCCCCACTCCTCACAGATATTGTCAGCCGTCTTGATCATATGATAGTTATTGAAAGCATCCCACAGTGCATCATTCACCATGGTATCTACCAGTGTACCGTTGTTCATTCTGTAACCGTAACGTCCCTGAGGAACTGCGTAAGGTGCCATGGACATGTTCTCCATACCGCCTGCAACCACGATGTCGGCATCGCCTGCCTGGATCATCTGTGCCGCCATGTTGACACAGTTCAGACCGGATCCGCATACAACGTTGATGGTAACTGCCGGAACCTCATTCGGAAGTCCTGCCTTAATGGAAGCCTGACGTGCAACGTTCTGACCCTGTCCCGCCTGGATTACACAACCCATATATACGTGATCGACCTGATCAGGTGCTACTCCTGCCCTGTTCAATGCTTCTTTGATTACGATTGCGCCAAGCTCTGCTACCGGTGTCGTGCTTAAGCCCCCACCCATAGTGCCGATAGCTGTACGGCAGGCACCCGCCAAAACAACTTTTTTTGCCATCTTCTTCTCCTCCATTTTGGTATTTTGTTAGAAAAAAACTTTACATTACAAGATAGACAACGATTGTTATTTTTTTATCATTGTCTGCTTCAATTATTGTATCATAGGGGTATCCTTTTTGCAATGGTTTTCTACCGTCAGACGCCGGCCGGATGCATCCGCTGCTGTTTCACAGCCCTTTCATCATTTCTGTCATCATCACAACTGGTCAAGTATAAACTGCAGCATATAATGAGCCCAAAATACCAAACCATCCTATACGGTCTGAATACGGCTTCTGCATGATACCGCGAACCTACACAAGCCGTTTTCCATACTGCTTCATATAAGCCATCGACTCCTCCAGCGACAAACCGATCCTCTCCTGTATTCTCTGCAGGATCGTTGTGTCATCAAGTCCGTCTTCCTGTCCGAGCTCTATCAGCATTTTGGCCTGTCCCTGCTGCACACCCCGTTCCATACCCTGACGCATCCATTTCTCGGATTCTGTCTCTATTATCGTTCCGCCCATAACATTCACCAGCCTTTCTTCATTCTTGTTTCCATTCGTCATGTGGGTAATGATAGTGTTCACAAATCCCATCAGATCTATCAGCTCTGTATCGGTCAACTCACCGGTCCTGTTCAGGCGCACCAACTGATCCCTGAAATATGCCAGATCCTCCACTGCCTGATCCACCTTGCCCTCCGATACGATTTCCTTTTCATACCTTGCGATATAAAACGGGATATAGGGAAACAGCCGCCTCTCAACAATGTCTTCCTTTGTAAACTCCTCCAGGATCACATTGTCGGATCGATACTCTACACTCTGCCCGTCCGGAAACGTAAATGTGATCGTTGTCGCCGCCGGTGTCCTGTTTGTTCTCTTGACATAAATCACCGAAAACCGCGGCATGGGAATGGCCGCATGACCGATATCCCATACGGCAAACTGCCTCGCGACAATAAAGGCATATTCCGCGATCCGGATCGCCATGGAACCATCTTCATAACTCTGGCATTCCAGAAGGTAGACTTCACTTCCGATCCTGATCAGGAAATCTGAAATCTGTTCCTCGATCTCCTTCCTTCCATCCGCTGTCTCACTCTCAGTCAGATATCCTTCCGACGGCAGCACATCCACCCTTACATCCATCGGATAACATTTCCCGAAAATATCGTTGATCACCGCCACAAATAGTCTTTTGTGTTTACTTTTCATAGTCTTGAACACATTATCGTAATCATGCGTCTGCTTTTGCATCTTATTTCCTTTCCGTCAAGTCCTCCCGTTTCCTGAGAAATCCCCTGCTTTTATTATATCGTCCGCACCGTATTCTGGCAACCGGAAAAGAAAACCGGCCACCTCCTTCTTACGCCTTTTTTCTACCTCCGGATCCTGCATCTCCTGCACGCGGCGCCACTCTTTGCTGTCCTCCACCTTTGCGACTTCGCTGCGGCTGCGGTAGAGGAACTTCGTCAGCTCGTAGCAGTCGATCCAGATCTCGTTATTCCCCTCTTTCTGGGACTCGTCGAAGATCAGCTGCAGTCCCCAGTGCAGATGCACCGTCTCAATATTGTTGACGTTCTCCTTCACGCTGTAGCCGGTGTGCCCCATATAGCCGATCACATCCCCAGCAGTGACCACGTCTCCTTCCGCAAGCCCCTCCGCATAAGGGTAATTCTGCCGCAGATGGGCATAATAATAATATCGCTTCCCGTCGAAACTGCGGATGCCGATGCGCCAGCCGCCGTACTGGTTCCAGCCCAGCGCTTCCACAACGCCGGACTCGATCGCGATGATCGGCGTGCCGATCTGGCCCATCATGTCATGCCCCAGATGGGGTCTGGAATAGCCGTAACTTCTGGATGATCCGAAATCATCATAATGGCTGTAGTCAAATCCTTTTGCAACAGGGGAAAAGGCTTTCAACCCATAATACCGCTTCCACTTTCCGTCTTCCTCAAGGGAAAATTCTCCCACCATGCCGGAGAGCACTGCCGAGTAGGCTTCCAGATAGTATTCATAATACTCCATATCCTTTGTCAGCTGGTCCATGGTGGTTTCCCCGTCCCGCAGCTTCCCGGCCACCGTCTCAATCTCCCGCACACTGTTCCTGTCGAACTTTCCGCCGTGCTTCGCCCCCGTGTAAGCCAGCAGCTCGATCCAGTTTACATGAATCTTCTCTTTGCAGGTAGCCACATCCAGATCATAGGCAGCCGCCAGCGCCTCACAGGTGGCGTGAAATTCCACCCACTTGATATAGTTGCCCGTGGCGGACACCTCTATAGCCTCCCCGTTTTCTGCTGTCAGGCCGCTGTCCGCCGCCTCGTTTCGCTGTTCCTGCCGGACCGATCTGCCCCGCAGCTCCCGACTGGCCGCCGCACACACAAACGCCAGCAGCAGGATCAGTTCCAGCCTGACGATCCACCTGCCTGTGCTTTTTTGACTGCTCTCATGCTTTCTCATATATGCTCCCGGATTTCCCTTTCGCTGTTCCCGCTACGGTTATAGTTAACGACATTGGAAATTTCGTTTTCGGCCTTGCAGGAGCTACCGTTTATGGCTTCTGCAAGAGCCGGGAACAGAAATTTGTTATGTCGTTTACTATACGTATATGAAAAAACCCCGCAGGTTATGTCAGCCTGCAGGGCATCCTTCACGTCATCACCATATCTCTGCGCAGGAGAACGCGCACAGCTTCATCTCCTGCGGTATACAAACTCTCTCTGAAAAAGGAAACTCACGAAGAACAAGAACACATCCACCGGCATCTTGACGGCCACTTCCACACCGCCAAACAGACCATACAGGGCATTGACCAGCAAAGCGCTGCACATCATCTGGCACACCGCCAGCAGGCAGTACTTCGCGGCCGTGACCGCCATCCTCTCCCTGCTCTGAAACACCACCTTATAGTTGATCAGGAAGTTGTACACGGCAGAAATCACCCGCGCAAATACCGTCGAGACGATGATATAAGGCAAACCCCACAGGCCGCCTTCCTGCGTGTGCAGCAGAGTACAGAACAGGTGAAAAAGCACCAGATCCACCACACTGGAAGACAGGGAAGAAAAAAGGAACTTCCCGAACACCAGATAGATCCGCAGCGAATCCCTGATCGGATTAAAATGGCTGGTCTTATTTTCTTCTATATAAATAGTCTTCACCGGCACTTCCAGAATCCGGATATTCAGGTTTTTCGCTTCGATCAGCATATTGGTCTCGTACTCGAAGCGCTCCCCTTTAACCTCCAGCAGCTTTTCCATGAAAAAAGCCGGAATGGCACGCAGCCCCGTCTGGGTGTCCGACACTGAAAGGCCCAGCAGATAACGGAACACCTGTCTGGTGCACTTGTTGCCAAAAGAGGACCTTGCAGGCACCGCCGGCCCGTCGAAATCCCGACAGCCCAGAATCAGGCTCTCCGGATTATCCCACAGCCTGCGCATACAGCCCAGAATGTCTGCCGGCGTGTGCTGCCCGTCCGAATCCGCCGTCACGCAGCCCGGAATGCCGCGGCAAACGCTGTCCGCGCCGCCGGATATACCGCCAGACGCAAGCAGGCAGTGATTGAAGGCTGTCTTGAGCGCCCGGCCTTTGCCGAGATTCACCGCATGCCGCAGCACCTCACAGTTTTCAAAAGCCGCTGCCCGCTCAAAAAAGGACGCATACCGTGTCCCGCTGCCGTCATCCACCACAATCACATGGCGAATGCCCGCTTCCTGCAGGGCTGTAAGCAGTGTTATCAATTTTTCATCCGGTTCATAAGACGGTATGATCACCGGTATTTCATAATAAGAAGGCATGGAACGTCCCTTTCTTTATTAGTCACTTTGCTTTTATTCTTCAACCCGCACCAGTTTCATGCCGGCCTCCGTCTCCAGGATCCGGTACAGCACCCCGCAGGCAAACGGCCCCGACTCCGTGATCCCGTCAAAAACCGCACCCGCATCGGCCTCTGTCTCCTCCGCGTAGAGATAATCTGCGTGGGAAGTCCTGATCTCCTGCACCATCCATTCCGTGGGCGCGTCGTCCAGATTAACGCTGCGGTATACCATGGAAACCGGCGAAGCCTCGTAACCCAAATAACTGTTGTTGACCCAGCGCGGCGTATCACCCCTTCTGATATAGCAGACCCGCGCACTGCCGCCCGCTCCCCCTGCCTGCTTCCAGGACTGCAGAACCTCCAGAAACTGCTGCTCGTCCGCACCGATCATGGCCGTCCGATCCGCCAGCTGCTGTTCCGCATCCTGCCGGTAGCCAATGAGACCATGATACCCAATCCGATAGCCCGCTGTCAATGCCACGAACAAAATAAAACTGAGACAGACGCCGTAACGCTTCAAAAAAGCCGGTATCTTTTCTTTCTCAAAAAAGCGATCCCCATGGCCTAACCAGATACCCGCCAGGAAAAGCAGCGTCCCGATGGTAAACGGTGCGCCGTAGCGCTCGATGGAGGAGATCATCCCCGACGGCTCCAGATATTGTGTCTCGGTGGCGAAGATCGTGATATGCGCCAAAAAAATAATCCCGTAGAAAACCGCCCCGCTGACCATGCAAAACACAAGAACCGCCCGCCCCATCTTCTCCGGCAAAAGCCGCACTCTGTAAAAGAGCACCACAAACAGGCAGATACACAGATAAAGTCCAAGCGGCGTCAGATCCAACGCCGGCGTCTTGTCCTTGTGCAGCGGAAATCCCACAAACGCACGCAAAAACGCTGCGGCAAATTCTCCGGCATAACCGGAAATGCCGTACTCATCTGTCGTCATATATTTCACGGCAGTGGCGGTGGTCTTCGTGATCCGCCGCATCAACAGGCAGAACAGCATCCAGCTGCCGCCCGTAAGAAGCGGCACCGCAGCCACCATCAACAGATGACGCATCCTGCTTTTCCCTGCCGCTTTGTCAGGCGGTGCCTGTCTGCCGCGCCTCCGCCCGCATCCCATACTGTCACGCTGATACAGCGCCAGGAAAAGCAGGCCGAACAGCGCCCACACAAACCCGATGGATTTGACCAGTACCAGCACCCCCAGATATAGGGCCAGCCTGCCATAATAGAACAGCGCCGCCCTGCCCGACTGCTCCCCTTTGTCCGTCACGGCAAGCAGGAACCCGCCGTAGATGCATGCCATGGTCAGATCCGCACAGAATCCGTCATAGCCGTACACCTCCGCAATGCTCGGAAAAAACCACAGCGCCGCCGCCATGAGAAACATGACGACCACATTTCTGCCCTTCAAAGCACGCAGCAGCGGCAGCAGAAAGACCAGATTCATCACATAATAACCGGCAAAAGCCAGGCCCTCGCGAAAGGTATGCGGATCAAAATGCAGAAACCACCATTTGATCAGCTGCGCCCCCGGCGGGTAGTCCCCGAATTCCGGCGCCACATTCCCGTATTTCTGCGCAAAACCGTCCAGATAATACAGCGATCTCACATCCGTTGCCCAGAAATTGATATCATCCCACCAGGACACCACCTTGCCCGACACACACACCGCCACCACAAGCAGCAGAGCGGCAGCCGCCACAAACGATGGATCTGCGATTTTCTCCAGACACAGCCTGCAGACCGCTCCCCGCTTCTCCTTCTTCCTGCTCACGATCCAGACGGCGGACAGCACTACCGTCACCCCGGCAATCCCGTCTATCCAGGACAGATGGCGCAGCATTGCCAGACCGTACAGCACGAGCACCAGCATGCACACAAACACCGGCATCGCTTCCACCAGCCTCACCTTGAAATATCCCGCCAGCCAGAGGATACCAGCCAGCACAAAACAGATATGTAAGCCCACAACAAAACTCACCATGACCAATCCTCAGTTTTCTTTTCCTTAACAAAACATCACCCTGTCACTGCTGACAGGGTAACGCTTTCTCTTCATGATTCCTTACAACATATCAACTGCGAATCGCTTTAAACCTCCGGCTCGATCAGGCCGTAGGTATTGCCTTTCCGCTTGTATACTACGTTCACCTGGTCCGTCTCCGCATTGCAGAACACATAGAAACTGTGGCCCAAAAGCTCCATCTGCACGCAGGCATCTTCCGGATACATCGGCTTAATATCGAATTTCTTGCTGCGTAAGATCTGCACCTCTTCATCGTCCATGTAATCTTTCTCAATGAACTCCTGACGGAAATACGGCGACGACTGCTTCTTGTCGATCAGCTTATTCTTGTACTTCTTAAGCTGCCGCTCGATGATCTCCTCCACCAGGTCGATGGACACATACATGTCGCTGCTGACCTGTTCGGAACGAATGATATTACCTTTCACCGGGATCGTCACTTCTATCTTCTGTCTGTCTTTCTCAACGCTCAAGGTAACATGTGCTTCCGTCTCCGCCGTAAAATACTTCTCCAGCTTGCCGATCTTGTCCTCAACTGCCGCTCTCAAACCCTCTGTTACTTCAATATTCTTTCCAACAATTATAAATTTCATATCACTCATCCCTTCCATTGGATTATTGTATAGTCATTATAGCATATTTGTAGTCCTTATTGCAACAATTCACTGGACATGTTTCATCTTTTTTGACACAGGAAAAGTCAAGCCCTTTTCTGCTTTTTTCGACAGATTTTGTTTTTTCATTACTACTTCACAAAACATCCGTTCTTTCAGTTACCATAACTTCTGCCTGTCCACATCGGATAAATTCTGTGGATACCGTGGATAACTCCGTGTATAAGTATGTTTTCGGCTCAAATCCGGCCTTTTTGCCTGTGGATAATTCCGCCCTGCCGCGCCGGTGCTTTTTACCGGTTTTTTCCCCTTTTGTACAAGATATACAAATCGTCTTTTCCTGTAGGTAGAACGGCACAGGCCAGCGGCTTATCGGAAAGGCAACACGGGCCAGCGACTTGTCGGGAGGGCGTCGCAAAAATCTAAAAAAGGACGGCTGATCTCTCAGCCGTCCTGATTTCTGATCACTGTATACTCTACACGGTTACTTTCCATCTCTGTATCATATCGCTGCCGCCGAATCAGAAGATTCTCCGGATCGAAAGAATAGGACGATAGGTAGCGCTGGAAACGATGATACCCGTCTTGGACGTAGACGCGTGTACAAGCTGCCCGTTACCTGCGTAGATTCCCACATGGCCGGAATAACATACAATGTCACCGGGCTGTGCATTCTCGATCCCGTTCACCGCAGCGCCCACGTTTCTGTCTGCCGCGGATGAGTGAGGCAGGCTCACACCGAAATTGTTATAGACACTCATAACGAATCCGGAACAGTCTGCGCCGTTGGTCAGGCTGGTACCGCCGTATACATACGGATTTCCTACGAACTGCATCGCGAACTTCACGACATCGGATCCCGAACTGCCGGTAGGATTCTGATAGGTCTTACCGCCGTCCGTGGTCTGACTGGAAGAGGATGCCTTATTGGAAGCCATCTTCTTATTCGCCGCTTCCTGCGCCGCTCTTCTGGCCGCTTCTTCTTTCTCCAGCCTTGCCCGCTCTTCTTCGATGGACTCAGCCTTCACAAACTCTGTAGATAAGGTAACGTACTCGTTGGAAACATACCCGTCACCTTCCTCGATATTAACCTTGACCCAGCCGTCCAGCTCTTCTGTGACGATCAGCTCATCCTCGATGGGCACCAGACCGAGCACTGTCTCTTCCAGACCGGGCTGTTCACGTACTTTAAGGGTGGTCGTCGTAACCGTTGCGATACGCGTACCTACTTCCTTCGCATAATCCACAGCCTCATCGCCGGTCACGCAGTATTCTCCTTTCACGTAGCCTTCCACGGAACCGGATTTGATCTTATACCAGCCGTTCTCTTCTTCAATGAAATTACCGACTGACTTATTGTACAGCTTACCTACGATATTGCCTTCCTCACTGGGCAGATCACGAACATTCACGTAATCGTTGACTCTGGCGATGACCAGCTTCTTAAAGCCTTCCTCTTCCTCGGTCAATCCGGTGTTCTCTTTCAGGTCTCTCGTATACCCTTCACTGACAACGACCGTATCTTCGATCTTCCTCGAATGTGCGGCGCTGACCTTGTTGTCGGTGCTCGCCATATCCGCAAACCCGCCGACCTGCACACTGCCCACACTCGCACCGTCCGTGCCCGCATTCCTGGCAGCTTCCTTCTCGGATTCCTCCTGCAAACTGGAGAGCGCCGTGGTCTTCTCCTGATCCTGCATCGAAAAATCTATACCTGCCGACGGCAGAACCGAACTGACACTGCCAACGGCCCACGCGTCCATCCCCATACCGGAAAAAGCCAGAACCGCCGTTATTGCACATGCTGCTATTCTTACATTCTTCATCTTCATAGATTACTCCTGTTAATTATCATCTCATTTGTTACAAATTTGTTACATCTGGGAATAATATAACACCGGAGAATCTATTTGTCAACCACAGCATATTCTAAAAATAAATGCATATATACGCCAGACATTGTGCTTTTATGCCATTTCACAAATAATTTACATTTATTACAAATATTAAATTTGTTACAAATTTAAATATTTCTCTACGGATGCCACCGCACATGCCCCGTCCGCCGCCGCCGTGATGATCTGCCGTACCTGCTTGGTGCGGATGTCTCCCGCTGCAAAGATTCCGGGCACTTTGGTGGCACAGTCCTCTCCTGCCAGAACGTACCCTTTCTCATCACAGGGAACCGCCGCGCGGAACGCTTCTGTATTCGGATGCATCCCCACTGCGATGAAAACACCATCTACAGGCAGTTCTTCCTCTGTTTCATCCATAACACTGCGCAGTGTTACCTTTTCCACCAGATCTGCCCCCTGGACAGCGGCAAGCGTCCTGTTCCAGAGAATCTCTGCGTTCTCACAGGACATAAGTTTCTGCTGCAGGCTCTTCGCGGCCCGCAGGCTGTCCCTGCGATGGATAAGCCACACCTTCCTGCACATCCGCGCCAGATAGATGGCGTCTTCCACCGCCACGTCACCGCCGCCCACCACTGCCACGTCTTTGCCTCTGAAAAAAGCGCCGTCGCAGGTGGCACAGTAGGAAACGCCTCTGCCCTTATATGCCTCCTCGCCCGGTGCATCCAAAGAAGCGTGCTCCGCACCTGTGGCCAAAATCAGCGTCCGCGCTTCATAGCCCGTCCCGTCCGCCGTCTCCACCACCTTGCTCTGTCCACGGTCAGTAATCCCTGTGACCGTCGCAGTCCTGCATTCTACGCCCATACTGTCCATATGCTCCCTGAACTTCATCCCCATATCAAACCCGTTGATACCGGGCATCCCCAGATAGTTGTCCACCTCATAGGTATTTAAGATCTGGCCGCCGCTCATAGGCTTTTCTTCCAGAACCAGCAGGTGCAGGCCCGCACGGACACCGTAAACTGCCGCCGACATGCCCGCCGGCCCGGAACCGATAATGATCAAATCATACATAGTATTGTGCTGTTGCTGCTCCACCCAGGGCCATACACTCTCTGTGCCTGCCGGAACAGCTCTCCTTTCCAAGATTTACCTGATAAACCGCTTTGCATTTCGGGCGGTTTATTCTATAATCTAATGTAACAGTCCATAAGTACCGGACCAATACCTGAAAACTTCTAAGAAATATTATAACACAGAACGGGACGCAAAAAACACCTTCCATAAAATTATAAAGAGTATAAAAGTTATTAAATAATAGAGTAACATAACATAAAACCTACACAAAACCTAAAGTATAAAACGAAAAATGGAGAATGCATATGCTCATGGAAAAATATGCCCTGATAACCGGCGCTTCCCGCGGCATCGGCCGCGCCATCGCCCAAAGACTGGCCGCCGAAGGCTTCCACCTCTATCTTACCTGCCGACAGTCTATAGAACAATTAACGACCCTCTCAGACGCTCTCACAAAACAGTACGGCATTTCCTGTATGCCTTTTGCTGCGGATATGGGAAATCCTGACGAAGTCGCACGAATCTTTGCGCAGATTCCTTCATTGAGTGTACTGGTCAACAACGCCGGCATCTCATATATCGGACTGCTGCACGAGATGTCCGTCGCCGACTGGCAAAGTGTGATGCACACGAATCTGGACGCGGTCTTCTATACAAGCCGCCTGGCAATTCCCCTGATGCTGCGGGAACACCACGGCAAGATCATCAATATCTCTTCCGTATGGGGCAATGTGGGCGCCTCCATGGAAGCCGCCTACTCTGCTTCCAAAGGCGGTGTCAACAGTTTCACCCGCGCACTGGCCAAAGAGCTGGCCCCCAGCGGCATTCAGGTCAACGCCATCGCATGCGGTGTGATCGATACGGATATGAACAGCTGTTTCTCCGCAGAAGATATGGAGATGCTGCGGCAGGAAATACCTGCTGACCGTATTGGTCAAGCATCAGAAGTGGCACAGATGGTGGTTTCGCTGCTCAACGCTCCCGATTATCTGACCGGACAGGTCATTGGGCTGGATGGGGGATGGATATAGATCATTCTCCTAATCTTTTCAGAATATTTTGATAATATTCCGCATTAATTTCAAAACCAATGTATTCTCGGTTTAAGTTTCTGGCCGCAACCAGCGTTGTCCCGCAGCCGCAGAACGGATCAAGTACGACCTGCCCCTCAATGGTCACAAGCGCTATCAGGATCTCCATCAGTTTTATCGCCTTTTGTGTCGGATGCAGTCCTCTGTCCGATTTCTGAATGTGAACTTTCAAAATATTGGAGCATTTCTCCAGTCCTTCGTTCCATTCTGTAAGCTCTTTTAATTTCTGTTCATTAAATGCGCCAATCTGATGTTCTATGATATTATCTGTTAATGTCCCTCCCTGGGGATAAGGTTTCATAAACCATAAAATGGGTTCAAACAGCGGTCTTAAATTACCGATCTTCCAGCCATCCCATTTTTTACTGTTCTCGCTGTCATTTCTTCTGTCAAAAACGCAGCTCACTCTCTGTGCTCTATATGCTGCCGAATCTTTCTCCCATGCGATCATATCCTTGAAGATGAAGCCGGCGTCTTCCATCGCGCAGATGCATCTGTGTGCCATTCTTCTCCCGGCAAATATAAAACAGCTTGCACCCGGCTTCAACACTCTGTACCAATCTCCTGCCCAGGAGCTGCACCACTGATAGTATTCCATCGGAATCGCCTTGTCAGCCTGTGACCATCCATTCAAAGGTTTGCCGCGTGTTTTAAAAACCGTACCACATTTTTCCTGCGCAGGACTTCTTCCTAACAGAGCACTGTTTGTATTATTATGCAATACATCCCATTCCTCGTAGTTAATTCCATAAGGAATATCCGATAAGATAAGATGTACGGATTCACTGGCCACAGTTTTTATCAACCGGATCGAATCTCCACATTCTACTCTGCTCATTTCTTTCCCCCGTCTATCTTCTTAATCTCTCTATGTACGAATGAATCGCGGAAATCTTTTCATGCAGCTTTTTCGCCTTTATCAATTCGGCGATTGCTTCTTCTCTGGTCAGCTTCTTTAGATCCATAATACATGCATTCCAGAATTCTATTTCGGTTTCTCCGCGGCATATGATCAGATTCTTATATTCACCCAGCAGTTTTAAAAAGGCACTCTCCGACATACCTGATTTCTTAGCCACATAACCGTCTATCCTTGGCAGGAAGCAGGATTTGGCATTCGCAAACACCAGTGTCTTATCACGCGCGATCATCTGGGACGAATTCCACAATGATTCCAATGAAATTTGTTCATTTTCCTGAATATCATTGTCCAGCATGATCGCTATATGTTCCCATGTAAAAAGGCAGACATTATTCTCCAATGCCTTGGAATAAATCTGGCTGACATTCTGCGGATATTGAAAATAAGGCGCCACCAGCACGGCATATTCGTTCTCTGCGCCTCTCCAGTCACTCAGATTACTCACTTTAAAATCCTTTTGGTTCTTCGCTGTCCTGCTCAGTCTGAAACATTTTGCGTCGGCAACCAGACTGTAGTGATACCCCGATCTGCTTTCTGCAATAATGTCTGCACTGTCTCCCCGCTCATCCAGTGCTCTTGATGCCAGACCCAACTCTCTGAAACATCTGGCCAAGACAATATCCGATGCTTTTGAATACAGCTTTTCCTCCGTCGAATCATGTTCTATGCTTTCCGGAATAGTGCCGATTTCTTTCACTGTTAAGATAAAATCTTCTCTTGGCATCGTATCAACAAACAGCCTTATTTCTTCTGAGGCTTTCTTAAAATCTTTTTGTGCTGACTCAAAAATCTGTTCAACCAGTCTATGAAACATGGCATTCTTCTCCTTCCGGTCAAAGCAATTTCGTTGTGTATTTCATTATTATAGAACATACGTTCTTATCAGTCAAGTTTTTCCTGTAAATCAGGACCTGCAGATATATCGCTGTCTACAGAAACTCCTCTTTCTGTATTTTGCCATTATAGCACGATTCTGACGCTCTGAAAACTCCGCTCTTTTATTCCCGCGTGGATCTGTCTCTGGTGGGGCGTTAAATCTACAGGAACATAATAATTTCACCCAAAAAATATACAGAATCAGAGATGGCTTTCCTGATCCTGCATATTTTCGTGGTGCTTCTGTCATCTATTCTGCTTATTTGTCCGGTTTTACGGATTACACTTCTTACACGGATCGCTGTAGCCCGCCGCCACTGCCTCCTCTCTGGTGCCAAACAGTGCCTGGTTTTTCTCCATCGGAAGATAGCTGCAGCTTGCCTTATGCAGCTTGCCGTTGTTCATATTGCCGATGTAGCTGCCGGAGACCGGCGCCTCCCCGGCCGGAACCTGTGTTCCGGCAGTCTCCTGCTTGATACTCTCCTGGGCCTGCTGCGTATTGCCGGCCGCTTCGCCGCCCGAAGCTTCTGCTGTCACGGCGCTGTTTCCGGTATTTCCCTCCGCGCCGCTGCCTGCGGCAGCATTCCCCGTGGACGACTGACTGCCATCATTTCCCGCGTTCTGGCTGCTCTTACTCTCTGTCCCTGGCAGCTTACTCTGCATCTTGCTGCTGCCTGTGGAAGAACCGCCCGTCGGCTCACCCGCTTTCCAGCTCTCGGACGGCGCGCTGTTCCAGGTGATCTGACTGCCGTCGGAAACTGCCACGATCGTACCCTGTTCGTCGCTTCTGAATACGTCCACGCCCATGGCGCGCAGATTGTTGAGCGTCTCCGCATGAGGATGGCCATAACTGTTGTCTTCTCCGCAGCTGATCACCGCATAAGCGGGATCCACAGCCTTTAAGAATTTCTGCGACGACGAAGAGCGGCTGCCGTGATGACCGACTTTCAGCACATCCGCCTCCACATCAGCGCCGCCGCTCAGGATATCGGCCTCCGCCTCCGCCTCGGCATCTCCCATAAAAAGGAAGCTGTTCTCCCCGTGCTCGACTTTCAGCACGATGGAATTGTTGTTGGCATCCTCATAGCTTTCTTCCGGCCCCAAAACCGTGCACACGGCGTCACCAAGCTTAAAACTGTCCCCCGGCTCCGGCACAGTGTTCCGATAGCCCTTCTGCTTCATGGTATCCACTACATCCCGGTAGGTCGCCGTATTCTTGGATACATCCGGCATCATCACCGTCCCGCAGTCGAACTTATAAAGAATCACATCCAGACCGCCGATATGATCCGCATCCGGATGGGTGCCGACAGCATATTTCAGCTTCGTCACACCCTGCTTCTTGAGATAATTCTGAATCTTCGTACCCTGGTTGTTATCCCCGGCGTCAATCAGCATAGATTCGCCGTCGCACGATACCAGGACGCAGTCTCCCTGACCCACATCCAGATAGTGAACCGTCATCTCCGATACCGCAGCCTTTTCTTTTTGTCCGGCTGCCTGCACACAGGATGCCCCGGAATCGCTCCCCAGAAGCGGAACGCTGATCATGGCCATCAGCAAAAATGCCGACAGCTTCCGTAAAAGATTCCTGCCTTTTTTCATCATGAAACCTCCCTGCTCTTTTTCTGTATTCTGTTTTTATTCAGGATAAATTGAGAAATTGATATACACTATTTTACACAGTCACAGAATAAATGGCAAGCCGCTTTACACACTGGACGGCTTTTGTTATACTCTGTTTATAGAGAAGTTGACAACAAAGTATCCTGTCCTCAGGCAAGTATACAGAAAGCAGGTGATCTTATGCCAAATAATGAAAAAGAGTTGAACTGTTATCTCCTTGACCAGTTGGAATTGATCGAACGCCTTGAACTTGTGGCTCAAAACGGTGATAACGAAGCCGTACTGAAACAATTGATGCTCGAAAAGAAATTCGTAGAGCGAAAGTTATACCAGAAGTCTCCTTTAACTGACACTCCTTAGCAAATCAAAACCCAGGTTCAAAAAATGCGCCCTCAGGCGCACCCCAAACAAAGATCAAGGACATCGGAGCACACATTCCCGTCTGCTCCAATGTCCTTTTCTATTGTCACGTCGCGATCGCATTCCCCGTATACAGCTGATAGTATTTGCCCTGTTCTTCGATCAGCTGGTCGTGAGTGCCGCGCTCGATGATCCTGCCCTGTTCCAGTACCATGATGCAGTCGGAGTTCTTGACCGTAGAAAGCCGGTGGGCGATCACGAAAGTGGTCCTGCCCTTCATCAGCTTATCCATGCCGTCCTGCACGATGCGCTCCGTTCTGGTATCTATGGAGCTGGTGGCCTCATCCAGGATCAACACGGGCGGGTCGGCAATGGCCGCCCTGGCGATGGCCAGCAGCTGTCTCTGACCCTGACTCAAATTGGCCCCGTCGCCGGTCAGCACCGTATCATACCCCTCCGGCAGATGCCTGATAAAGCCGTCCGCGTTGGCAAGTTTCGCCGCCGCGATGACTTCCTCATCCGTGGCGTCCAGCTTGCCGTAACGGATATTATCCATGACCGTGCCGGTAAACAGATGGGTGTCCTGCAGCACGATCCCAAGAGAGCGCCGCAGATCGGCTTTCCTGATCTTATTCACATTGATGCCGTCGTAACGGATCTTGCCGTCCTGAATATCATAGAAACGGTTGATCAGATTGGTGATCGTGGTCTTGCCGGCTCCGGTAGATCCCACGAAGGCAATCTTCTGTCCGGGTGTGGCAAAAAGTTGTACGTCGTGCAATACGATCTTCTCGTCATTGTAACCGAAATCGACGCCGTCAAACACCACATCGCCTTTCACCTCCACATAATCCACGGAATGGTCCGCCTGATGCTCATGCCGCCATGCCCAGCGCCCGGTACGGGACTTGCTCTCCACCAGCCTGCCGTTCTCTTCTTTTACATGAACGAGCGTCACATAGCCGTTGTCCGTCTCCGGCTCCTCATCCAGCATCTTGAAGATGCGCTCCGCGCCGGCCATGGCCATAACGATGGAATTGAGCTGTTGACTGATCTGGTTAATTGGCATGTTAAAGCTCCTGTTGAAGGTCAGGAAGCTGGCCAGCGATCCCAGCGACAGGCCGGTGATCCCGGAGAGCGACAGCGCACCGCCCACTATGGCGCAGACTACGTAACTCACATTGCCCAGCTGCATGTTCACCGGACCGACGATATTGACCAGATAATTGGCCCGGTCCGCACTGTGATAGAGGTTTTCGTTCAACTCATTGAACTTCTGAATATTCTCTTCCTCATGGCAGAAGACCTTCACCACCTTCTGACCTTCCATCATTTCTTCGATAAATCCGTTGACCTTACCGATATCTCTCTGCTGCTGCAGAAAATACCGTCCGCTGATCCCGGCCGTCCTGGCCGTCACTACCAGCATCACCGCCACCATCACCAGAGTCACGATCGTCAGCGGCACGCTTAAGATGACCATGCTGATAAAGACACTGACAACGGTGATCGCACTGTTGAACACCTGCGGCATACTCTGGCTGACCATCTGCCTGATGGTATCCGTATCGTTGGTATAGATGGACATGATATCCCCATGGGAATGGGTGTCAAAATATTTGATGGGCAGCGTCTCCATATGGGAAAACAGATCGTTGCGCAGGTTTCGCAATACGCCCTGCGTCACATTGATCATGAGCCTGTTATAGATATAAGCTGACGCCACACCAATGGCATAGAAACCTGCCACCCGCAGGATCGCCATCGCCAGCGGCTGATAATCGGCCGACTCCGCCGTCAGCAAAGGCTGGATATAGTCGTCGATCAGGCTCTGGATGAACATCGTCCCCTGCACATTCGCCAGCACGCTGACAAGGATCAGGACTGCGACGATGACCAGATGCAGCCCGTAGCTTTTCATCACATATTTCATCAGTCTTTTAAAAATCCTGCCCGGATTCTCTACCTTCTTCTCCCCGGGCGTTCTGCCTCTCATCGGTCCCGGCATTACGCATCCCCCTCCTTTTCGTCAAAATCTCCGCTGCCGCCGGTCTGGGACTCATACACCTCTCGGTAGATCTCATTGTCGCGCAGCAGCTCTTCATGGGTGCCGTAACCGTCGATCCTGCCGTCTTCCATGACGATGATGTGATCCGCGTGCTGGACGCTGGAAACGCGCTGCGCGATGATCAGCTTCGTGGTCTGCGGTATCTCTTCCGCAAAGGCCTTCCTGATCTTCGCGTCCGTCGCCGTGTCCACAGCGCTGGTACTGTCGTCCAGGATCAGGACTTTCGGTTTCTTGAGCAGCGCCCTGGCGATACACAGACGCTGTTTCTGTCCGCCGGACACATTGGAGCCGCCCTGTTCTATGTAAGTGTGATAGCCCTGCGGCATCTTCTCCACGAACTCATCCGCACAGGCCAGCCGGCATACCCGCCGGCATTCCTCCTCGCTGGCATCGGCATTGCCCCAGCGCAGATTCTCCAGGATCGTTCCCGAGAAAAGCACGTTCTTCTGCAGCACCACGGACACCTGATTGCGCAGGCTGTCCATATCATATTCCCGCACGTCATGGCCGCCCACGTAAACGGCTCCCGATGTCACGTCATACAGACGGCTGATCAGATTGACCAGACTGGTCTTCGAGCTGCCCGTGCCGCCCAGGATCCCTACCGTCTCGCCTGCCCTGATCTTCAGACTGATGTCATGCAGCACCGCATTGTTTTCATCATTATAATAGGAAAAGTTCACATTGCGGAACTCGATTTCACCCGACGGCACTTCATAGATCGGATTGACCGGATTAGTCAGATCACTTTTTTCATTCAGCACTTCACTGATCCGTCTGGCACTGGCGATACTCATACTCATCATAACAAAGATCATGGCCACCATCATCAGACTCATCAGAATATTCATGCAGTAAGTCATCAGGCTCATCAGCTCGCCCGTCGTCAGTTCACTCTGCACGATCATCTTCGCTCCCATCCAGCTGATCAGCAGGATGCAGGTGTAGACCGTAAACTGCATGACCGGCATATTCAGGACGACGTTCTTCTCCGCCTTAATGAAGATGTCGTAGATGGCCTGGCTGGCCCTTTGCAGCTTGGAAGTCTCGTGCTCTTCCCGCACGTAAGCCTTCACCACACGGATGGCGCTGACATTCTCCTGCACGGAAGCATTCAGCTCGTCGTATTTCGGAAAAGCCATCTGGAAATATTTCATCGCTCTCCTTATAATAAGGAAGAGAACGATCGCCAGCAGCACAAGCGCTATCAGATAAACCGTGGCCAGCCTGGCATTGATCAGATAAGCCATGGACATGGCGCAGATCATGCTGACCGGTGCCCGGAAACAGATGCGCAGGAGCATCTGATATGCCATCTGGATATTCGTCACGTCCGTAGTCATCCTGGTGACCAGCCCCGCCGTGCTGAACTTATCCAGATTGGAAAAGGAAAATGTCTGGATATTCTCGAACATCGCCTGCCGCAGATTGCGTGCAAACCCGGTGGAAGCCCTGGCTCCGAACTTACCTCCCATGATACCGGTAAAAAGGCCGCACAGCGCCGCCCCCACCATAAAAGCGCCTACATAATAAATGTGGCGCATATTCCCTGCCTCCACGCCGTCGTCTATGATCGAAGCCATCATAAGCGGGATCAGCATCTCAAAAACAACCTCCAGGATCATAAAAACCGGCGTCAGAACGGATGCTTTCTTAAATTCCTTAATCTGCGCCGCAAGTGTTTTGATCATACTGTTTTTCTCTCTCCTTTCTTCTACTGTCCTATATCATTATTCAACAAATAAAAAATATTGTCAAAGACTTCACAAAATTTTCACACTACTTTACAGGAATTTTAAAAAATACATGATACTTTTATGAAAAATGGGAATTGCTTTTCTGCCCTTGTAGTGCTAATATTAACGAGTGTAGACAAATGTCCGGCACGGCAGATGCGCTCATCTTATGTGTCCATCTGACATGCAGTTTACCATGCAGCAAGGACATGCTTACCACAGAGAGGAGATCAAGTATGAAAAAGAAAGTTTTAGCAATGATCCTTTCTTCTGTTATGACCCTTTCCCTGTTTGGATGCGGCAGTGGCAACACACAGCCCGCGGCAGAGGATGCGGCAGCAGAAGAGACAACCGAGAACACCGAGGCTGAGGCCGAAACAGAAGAACCCGCAGCAGAGGATGCCGGTGAGACCGAAGGCACAGACGAGGCGGCAGCAGACACAGAAGCATCTACTGACGCGGCAGCGCTTAAGATCGCTATTGTCAGCAGCCCTTCCGGCGTAGATGACGGTTCCTTTAACGAAGACAACTACAACGGCATCCTGACCTTTATCGAGAGCCATCCTGACTGCACCGTTACACCGGTACAGGAGACCACCGGCGACGTTACGGCAGCCGTACAGGCAGTGGCAGATATCGTGGCGGATTATGACGTGATCGTATGCTGCGGTTTCCAGTTCGCAGGCATCGCGACCATCGCGCAGGAGAACCCAGAAGTTGACTTTATCCTGGTAGACTCCTTCCCCTCCGATGCAGAGGGCAATGAAGTAACCGTAGACAATATCTATGCGATGCAGTTTGCCGAGCAGGAGTCCGGCTTCTTCGCAGGTATGGCGGCTGCACTTGAGACAGCTTCCGGCAAGGTGGCTGTTGTCAACGGTATCGCTTATCCTTCCAACGTTAACTACCAGTACGGTTTCGAGTGCGGTGTTAAATATGCCAACGAGACCGAAGGCCTGAACGTAGAGATCGTTGAACTGGCTTCCTATGCAGGCACAGACGTAACCGGCGCAGACGTAGGCGGTAACTATATCGGTTCCTTCGCCGACGAAGCAACCGGTAAGGTAGTCGGCAACGCACTGATCGCAGAGGGCGTGGACGTTGTCTTCGTTGCGGCAGGCGCATCCGGCAACGGTGTCCTGACAGCAGTGAAAGAGGCGGAAGGCGTTAAGTTCATCGGCTGCGACGTTGACCAGTATGACGACGGCGCCAACGGCGATGCCAATGTAGTCCTGACATCCGCCCTGAAAGTAATGCACCTGAACGTGGAACGTTCCTTAAATACCATCGTAGACGGCACCTTCAAGGGCGCTAACGTGGTACTGCAGGCTGACACGGATTCCACAGGCTATGTGAAGGAAGACGGCAGATGCCAGCTGTCCGCTGAGACCATCTCCAAGATCGATGCGGCTTACGAGCAGGTTAAGGGCGGCACGATCGTTCCGGCAGCGAACTTCAACGGAGTAACTCCCGAGGATTTCTCCTGGTAATTTCATAAAAATATTAAGGCTGTAAGAGGTTTTCTCTTGCGGCCTTTTTTATTTTGCCGTATTCTATAAATATAGCGATTTTTATTTTCTTATTTAATAATCCAAAGCGAGGGCAGCGCATGTCAGATTACATTATTGAGATGAATCATATCACGAAGCGTTTTCCCGGGATCGTAGCCAATGACGACGTATCCATCCAGATCAAAAAGGGCGAGATCTACGCACTTCTGGGGGAGAACGGCGCCGGCAAGTCTACTCTGATGAGTATGCTTTTCGGCATGTACGAGCCGGACGAGGGTGAGATCATCATCCGCGGTGAGAAAGTGAAGATTCAGTCTCCCAACCACGCGACAAAACTGAATATCGGTATGGTACACCAGCACTTCAAACTGGTAAGCAACTACACGATCGCCGAGAATATCATCATGGGCATGGAGCCTGTGAAGAAGACTCTGGGCCTTTTTCCCTCTGTGGATCTGAAGAAGGCCAATGAAGATATTCTGGCTCTCTCCCGCAAGTTCGGCCTGGAGGTGGATCCCACGAAGGTGATCGAGCAGATCAACGTATCCATGCAGCAGCGCGTAGAGATCCTTAAGATGCTCTACCGGGAAGCGGAGATCCTCATCTTCGATGAGCCGACCGCCGTGCTGACACCCCAGGAGATCGAATTCCTGCTGGAGATCATCCGCAGCCTGCGGGACGACGGCAAGACCATCATCCTGATCACACACAAGCTCGAAGAAATCAAGAAGATCGCTGACCGCTGCGCTATCCTCTGCCGCGGAAAGCTGATCGACATTTTAAACGTAGCCGAGACCGATACCAAAACCATGGCCAATCTGATGGTGGGCCGTGAAGTCAGTTTCACCGTGGACAAGCCGGAACCCGGATTCGGCAAAGAAGTCCTGCGCGTAGAACATCTGACCGTCCGGAACGAAGACCGGTATGAGGTCGTAAAGGATGTCTCCTTCTCCGTGCGGGAGGGTGAGATCTTCGTGGTAGCCGGCGTATCCGGCAACGGACAGATCGAGCTGGCCGACGCCATCGCCGGGCTGATGAAACCCGCCTCCGGCGCCATCACCCTGAACGGCGTGGACATTACTTCGTATTCCATCCGCAGACGGAATCTGGCAGGCCTCTCCTATATTCCAGAAGACCGGCACAATGTCGGGCTGGTGATGGACTTTACACTGTCCGATAACCTGGCTCTCAAAAGCTATTTCAAAGAACCCTTTTCCACAAAGGGCGTGGTACATACGGATGCATTCATGAAATACGGCGAGACACTGATCGACAAATATGATATCCGGAGCAGCCAGGGCAATAACACCGTCGTCCGTTCCATGAGCGGCGGCAACCAGCAGAAGGCCATTATCGCCAGAGAGATCGAACTGGATTCCGCTCTCACGATCTTCGTCCAGCCCACCCGCGGTCTGGATATCGGCGCCATCGAGAATATCCACAAACAGATCGTGGACGAGCGCAACAAGGGCAAAGCCATCCTTCTGATCTCTCTGGAGCTGGATGAGGTCATGAATCTGGCGGACACCATCGGCGTGATCTACAACGGCGCGATCCAGAAGATCGCAGACGCCAGGACACTGACACCGACTGAGGTCGGAGAGTTTATGATGGGCGTCGGCGACAGGAATGCGAACAGACATGGAAAGGTATAACAGATACGATGAAAAATAAGAATAACTTCCTGCATAAATTAATCTTACAGACCATCGGGCATGAGAAAAGACAGCATTATATGATCCCTGTCTTTACGATCCTGCTCAGCCTGCTCTTCGGTATCCTGGTGATCGCCCTTCTGGGCAAAAACCCGCTGCAGGCTTACTACAATCTGCTGCAGGGCTCCGGCCTGGCGCCGAAAGCCTCCTATGCCGGACACAAGGGCATGATCACGGACTTCACCAGTTTCCTGAACGCGCTGACGCCGATGCTGTTTGCGGCACTAGCGGTATTGATAGCCCTGAAGGCGGGTCTTTTCAATATCGGCGTATCGGGCCAGATGCTGGCTGCCGGCTTCACCGCTACCATTCTCATCGGTTACTCAGATCTTCCGGCAGTGATCGCCAGGCCGTTAGTCGTCCTGACCGGCTTTGCCATCGGCGCGCTGGCCGGTGCACTGGTAGGCTACCTAAAACACCGTTTTAACATCAATGAGGTCGTATCCACGATCATGTTCAACTATATCTTCCAGAATGTGATCAGCTTTCTCATCAACACCTTCTACGTGGATCCCGTCTCCCGCCAGTCCAGAAACGTAGGACAGGCCGGCCGGCTGACCCTCGTGGACGTGGTGGTGGGCGATTACAAGATGGACATCCCGCTGGGTATTCTGGTGGCCGTCATCGGCATCGCCGTCACCGCCTTCGTTATGAACAAGACAACCCTCGGCTTCGAGATCAAGGCTGTCGGCAACAGTATCCGCGCCGCACAGTATGCCGGTATTCAGGTGGGACGTACCCGTGTACTGGCCATGATGCTTTCCGGCGGATTCGCAGGACTGGCAGGCGTCACCTATTATCTGGGGTATTTTGCCTCCATACAGCCCAAGGTGCTGGTCAGCACAGGCTACGACGCCATCGCCGTGGCCCTGCTCGGCAACAGCTCTCCTATTGGCATCATCTTCTCTTCCTTCCTGATCACGGTCATCTCGAAGGGAAGCACCTATATGAGTTCCACTTCCGGCGTTCAGGCGGAGATCGCTTCCGCCATAACCGGTATCATCCTGCTGTTCTCCGCCTGCGGCGCTTATGTCAAGTACAAGGTGAACCGCTGGAAAGACGACAGGTAACCGTCCGTAAGAACATATCAATTTGGCCGGGGAATCTGTCCCCTGCCGCAGGAGACTCGGAATGGAGGAATTTCAATGAATACGATTATCATAGACGGCTTATCTTTCGCACTTCCGCTGTTCATCATGGCGATCGGCGGTATCTACTGCGAACGAAGCGGTATCACCAATCTGGCGATCGAGGGACTGCAGGGGTTCGGCGCCTTCTGCGGCGCGCTGTTTGCAGTCTGCATCGCACAGTATTTTGCAGGCAACTCACCGGTTCCCTTCTATCTGGCGATGGTCTTTGCCTTTCTGGGCGGTATGCTCTTTTCTCTGCTGCATGCCATGCTCTGTATCAAATTCAAGGCCAACCAGGTGATCAGCGGCGTGGTGATCAACATCCTGGCCATGGCGCTGACAGAATTTCTGACCAAACAGATCAACGCCAGCATCTTCGGCGCAGCTTCCAACAAGTTCGTGCTGGGCGTATCTGCCCGCATCACCGTACCGGTGCTTTCGAAGATTCCCGTGCTGGGCGCTGTATTTACGAACCTGTACCCCTTTGAGATCGCCATTGCCCTGATTGCAGTCATCGCCTGGTACATCCTGTATAAGACCAGATTCGGTCTGCATCTGCGTGCCTGCGGCGACAATCCCCATGCAGTGGACGCTGCCGGCATCGAAGTAAGCCGGGTACGCCTGATTGCCGTTATGGCCTCCGGCGCGCTGTCCGGACTTGGCGGCATCTGTTTTGCCTACTCGATCTCGGCCAACTTCTCTTCCAATATCTACTCCGGTTACGGCTATCTGGCCATCGCCGCGCTGATCTTCGGCAACTGGAAGATCATGCCCACACTGGGAGCCTGCCTGCTGTTCGGCTTCGCCCGCTCCGGCGGTTACGAACTGGTAAAAGTACTGGAAATGCCCAGCAGCTATCAGGATCTTGTGATGGTACTGCCCTATGTGCTCACGCTGCTGATGCTGATCTTTTTCAGTAAAAAGAATCATTCACCCAGGGCGCTGGGAGAGATTTACGATAAGGGCGCAAGATAAAAACGGAATAAAAAGCATAAGACAAATAAAAGGCATAAGACAAAAAACAGGATAAAGAACGGAAGATAAAGAAAACAGGATAACACAGTCAGAATCATAAGAAAAGAGACGGTAACAGCTGCATCTACAGCAGGCTGCCGTCTCTTTTTTATGAGAAGTTCCTGTTCTTACTGCAGGATAAACTCCATCAGCACCGGGTCGTGGTCTGAATACGCATAACCGGTATCCACATGCCGATAAGATCGCACTGTTACATTATCCGAAAGGATAAACCCGTCCAGCGTCACCGTATAGGTCGTCTCCTCGCTGTAGGGTTCATCGGCACTGCGGCATGTATTGTGCGCCACATCGTCCTCTTCGCCGCCCTCATCTATGGCCATCCGAAACCCTTCCGGCAGGCTTTCCCGCGGAAAAGGATAGGCCCATTCCGGAGCGTCCCCGGAAGTTTCCAGTTTCAGGTTATGGTTAAAATCCCCGCCGCAGATCACGTAATTTCCCGCCGCGTAATCCGCCTGCATATCCTCATAGAGCATGGCAAGCTGCCCGGCACGGATCTCGTCGCTGCTGCCGTAGGCCGACATATGCATATTGTAGAGGCAGAGCGCTTTTTCGTCCGTCAACGGTATCCGCGAGATGGAATAACAGCGGTCCAGATCCACAAACCGGGAGACAGATTCCGATATGGGAAGGCTCCTGCGCACGGCTGCTGTGATCTTCGCCCCGGAATATGTCACAAGACCGGCCTTATTCTTCCCGTGCGGCTCCCAAGGCGGGAAAAAAAGGAAGGGGGAGTCATAGTTCTGCGCATAAGTGTAGTAGTATCCTTCCATAAACCGGTTCACCAGCTCCAGTTCATCAATATGATAAGAACGTGTCCCGTCCCTGTCCACTTCCTGCAGCAGCACGAAATCCGGATCCGCGTCGTTGATGACGCCTGCCGCTCCACAGACCGCGGCGGTCACACTGTCCGCATCCTTGCCCCAGGACGACTTGCCGCCGTCCATGAAGAAACTGTATTCGGGCAGATAAGCGCCGAAACCGATATTGTAGGTCATGACCGTATAGGGCTGCCCGGAAACCAGCATCATTTCTTCCCCTTCGGTTTTATTGACTTCCAAAGTCAATTTATCCGGAAGACGTTCATAGGCAGTGAAGACGTAGATCACGTAGCCTGCGAGCATTAACGCTAAGATGATCAAAATTATGGCTGTATACCTGACTGCTTTTTTCATATTTACCTCTGCGTGGATATTGCCGGCCGTGTCTGCAATATCTCTGAATACGTGATGGAAATTTACTTCCAAACTGATAACTGTTCTTTACGGCAGCTGCATGCAGTTCGAACCCCTGCTAAGCGTCCGCTCTCCCATCTTGCAGCGGACTCCCGCCTTACGAAAAAATGCTCAGATATGGAAGACCTTCTGAATCTGCTTCATCATTCCCAGCACCAGCATGGTCTGTCTGTCCGTGATGCGCGTGTCCGGCATGACAGTCAGATTCATCTTGCCGTTTTCCTTAAGTCCCATGATATTGATATTATATTTCTTGCGGACATCCAGCTCACCGACCGTCTTCCCCATCCACTCACCGGGCACCTGCACCTCGAAGATCGCATGGTCGTCGTCCAGCTCTATATAGTCAAAAATATGATCCGCACTGTAACGGATCGCCACCCAGTCTGCCAGCTGCTTCTCCGGATAGATGATCTCGTCCGCTCCGTTTTTCAACAGGAACTTCGCATGTACGTCGCTGGCAGCTCTCGATACGACCAGCTTCGCCCCCAGCTCCTTCAAAAGGGAAGTGGTTTCCAGAGAACTCTGAAAATCGTCTCCGATAGCCACAATGCAGAAATCGAAATTGCGAATGCCCAGTGACACAAGAAAATCCGGGTTGGTGCTGTCTCCGATCTGCGCATTGGTGACAAAAGGCAGGATCGCATCCACCCGTCCCTCTCTTCTGTCCACCGCCATCACCTGATGATTTAACGAGTTAAGTTTCTCCGCGATATGCCCGCCGAAACGTCCCAGCCCTACTAATAAAATTGATTTCATAATGTATATACTCTCCTTTTATCCTACCATGATCTTCTCCTGCGGGAACTCCGATACGTAAGGGTGCTTCGTGGAAAGCGCCGCATAGACAATCGTCATGCCGCCCACACGTCCCAAAAACATCAGAATGATAAGCACCACCTTGGACGCCGCACACAAATCCGGTGTGATCCCCAGCGTAACCCCTACCGTCGCGATGGCGGACGCCGCCTCAAACAGCGCCGGCACGATCGGCATATTCTCCGCGCAGCCGATAAAGATGCCGCCCGCCAGAAAGAGACTCAGGTACAGAATCAGCACCGTCGCCGCATAATGCGCCGTGTCATTCGGAATCCTTCTGCCGAAGATATGCGCGTTGGGCCTGCGTCGAAACACCGCCACCGCCGTCGCGAAAAGCACGGCAAGCGTGGTCACTTTCATACCGCCCGCCGTGGAACCGGGTGAGCCGCCGATCAGCATGAGCAGGATCATGATCATCTGGCCGGACTGCGTCAGCTGCGTCAAGTCCACCGTATTATACCCTGCCGTACGGGTTGTGACCGACTGGAAGAAGGAGGCAAGAATCCGCTCCCCCACAGACATATCCTCCCATCCCGGCATACCGAACTCTTTCCAGTAAAAGAAGACTGCCGGAAGCACAATAAGCACCGCAGTCACGGTCAGCACCACCTTGCTCTGCATACGGTAGCGGCGCAGGTGAAAGCGGTTGCGCTTCACATCATCCCAGGTCAGAAAACCGATACCGCCTACCACGATCAGCACCATCACGATCACATTGACAGCCACGTCTCCCGTATAGGAAGTCAGAGACGAATACGGCTCCTTCACCCCCATCAGATCGAAGCCTGCATTGCAAAAGGACGATATGGAGTGAAACACCGCATACCAGATTCCCCTGACGATGCCAAACTCCGGGATCATGGCCGGAAGCAGAGCTGCGGCGCCAAGCGCCTCTATGACCACCACCATTTTCAGGATAAATCCTGTCATCCGCACGATACCGCCCATCTGCGGCGCGGCGATCGCCTCCTGCATGGTGCTTCTCTGCATCAGCCCGATCTTGCGTCCCGAGAGCTTCGTGATAAAGATCGCCACGGTAATGACTCCCAGACCGCCGACCTGGATCAGACACAAGATCACGGTCTGCCCGAAGACCGACCAGTATGTAGCCGTATCGTTGGTAATAAGCCCGGTCACACAGGTGGCCGAAGTAGCCGTGAACAGTGCATCCAGAAACGGAGCGCTTCCCGCACCCGCCCGCGCCCACGGCAGCATCAGCAGAATCGTTCCCGACGCGATCACCCCCAGAAATCCCAAAAGGATGATCTGCGACGATGAAAGACATCTTCTTTTTAATGTAATCTTCATGATCAATCTTCCTGTCAGTCAACTTAATTTCTTATCAAATGCCCATATACCCATACGAATAGTCACAAATAATATAGCACTTTTCCACCCTTAAAACATTATAACAAATGACGAATATATTGCAATATCGGCCGGATGTTCTCACCAACTTTTCAATGGGCCGGATGCCTGAGACCACAGCGCTACCCCAATACAATCTCTTCGCCCAGCTTAAAGGAATACAGGATCTTCTCTGTATTTCTATAACCGGAATGCTGCTCCAGCGCTTCCGCGTAGTAATCCAGCTGCACATGATAGCGTCTGGCCAGTTCCTCCCCCGTCTTTACCGCATCGGTCTTGTAGTCGAGCAGCACATATCTGCCGTCTTCCTCAAAAAAGACGTCGATGATCCCCTGGATCAGCACCATCTCCTCCGAAGGGAAGTCCTGACTGAGGCGGTCAGCCGGAAGTCCCAGCACAAAAGGCTGCTCCTTGTGCAGCCGGCCCGCCCGCGCAGCCTCTCCCATCCGCACCGCCACCCGGCTTTTTAAAAAGGCTTTGAGCTTCGGCACCGATATCACCGCATAATATTCTTCCGACAGTCTGCCGCTTAACCGCATCTCTTCCAGTTGACGGTTCAGCAGCGCTTCCACCGCTTTCTCATCGCAGCTGACTTCTTTGGTCAATTTTGTGAAATCAAACAATTCCATCACTTTATGGAAGGCGCTTCCCCGCATGGAGCCGCTGACACTCTCGTCTTTTTCCAGAAAACCGGGCAGATAAGGCACCACCGTCTCCTCCTCATACATCTGAAAGGAGAAGTCCGTCTCTTCCCGCATCCCCGCCATCTTCAGTTCGGATACCGTAGTCTTCGTATAGAGATTCCGCAGATTTTCATACGGATAATGGTAAACAAAGCTGTCTGACAGCCGTGCCATGAGCGCCCCGTCCACATCCCTTGACGGGTCGGAAAGAAGGAGACTCCTCCTGCGCTCCTCCATGCGGACCGTCTCCACCAGCTTCTCTTCCACGATATCCTCCCAGCCGGACAGGATCACCCGGATACTCATATCCTGCTCATAGAACGGATTCCGTTTCTCCGGCTCTAAACCGCACGCGCGGTAGAAGTCGTCCATGCACCGGTTCCTCGCCAGTGCATGAAGCAGCAGATCCAGAAAACTCCCTCTGCCAAGCAGCACATCATAGGGCAGCTGCAGCTCCTCCCTGAAACGGACAGGCAGAAGGGAGGCCGCCGTTTTTGCCGGCTCTTTGAGCGTGCCTGTCAGGATCAGCTTCTCTTTTGCCCTTGTCATCGCCACGTACAGAATCCGCATCTCCTCCGCCAGATTGTCCGCCTTCATCCTGCCGGCGATCACGTTCCGGCGCAGATCCCTGCTGCATATGCGCAGATCCGGTTTGACATAATCCACACCGATCCCGGCGTCAATATCCAGCGCCAGATGCCCGCTTATATCTCTGGTCTGGAAACTTTTCGCCAGACCGCACACGAAACAGACCGGAAATTCCAGCCCCTTGCTCTTATGGATACTCATGATGCGCACAACGTCCGCGTTTTCGTCCTGCAGCGCCGCTTCGCCGTAATCCACCTCATACTTTTCCAACTGCTCCATATAGCGCAGGAAATGATACAGTCCGAAGTAGCTCGTTTTCTCGTAATCCGCCGCCTTCACCAGCAGCATCTCCACATTGGCGCGCCGCCTGCCCCCCTCCGGCTTTACCGCCACATAATTCAGGTAATCCGTCTCCCGCAGTATCACCTGCAAAAGCTCCTGCACCGACAGATAGACCGCCATGCCCCGAAAACGTTCCATATGCGCCAGAAACTGCTCCGCTTTCCTCACAAGCTGCAACGGCAGAGGATGAGCCTGCTGCTCCCGCTGCTCCGTACCCTCCTCGCCGGCCGTCCCGTCGTCCGCCCGCTCCGGCGCGCTGTCCGCACTTGCCCGCAACGCATCATACAGATATTTCGCCTGCGGAAAAGCCGCACGGATCAGCGCGATCTCCTCTTCCTCAAAACCGCCCAGATAAGAATGCAGCACCCCATAGAGCGGTATATCCTGCAGCGGGTTATCCAAAATCCGCAGAAAATGCAGCAGCTCCTGCACTTCCCCCGCTGCGAAATAGCCGGTCCGTGATGTCATATGCACCGGAATGCCCTCTTCCTCCAGCACCCGCTTAAATACCTCGTCCCAGCCCGACGTCGTCCGCAGCAATATGACAATATCCCGGCAGCATACCCGGCGCAGTTCCCCGCTCTCCTTGTCCGTCACCCGAAATGTCCGCAGCAGCTCCCGGATTTTTGCCGCCACACCATAGGCTTCCTGCTCTTTTACTGTCAACTGTCTTCCGGCGCTGCTTCGCGGCTTCCCGTCCTCCGGGCTCTCCGGGCCGTCTGCATGGCTGCCGGCTGCGCCCGCCGGCTGCCCGCCTCCCTGGTTCTCCCCGCCGCTCAGTTCATCCGGCCTCTCACCGGCCTCAAAAAGCAGCAGCTCCGCCACGCAGCCTCCTTCCGGCGCACCGCTCTCCTGCACGGGATACACCGCGCCCGGATGCAGAGCCGCCAGATCGTCATAGACGATGCCGCCCACATCCTGCCCCATGATCTGTTCAAAGACCCGGTTGGTCACATTCAAAATCTCTCCACGGCTCCGGAAATTCTGATGCAGGTCGATCTTCCGTGCATTTTGGGACTGGCCGCCCTGTTCTTCCTGCTTATCCGCGTTCCCGTATTCTGCATATTTTTCCAGAAACAGCTCCGGCCTTGCCAGACGGAACTTATAAATACTCTGCTTCACGTCCCCCACCATGAAACGGTTGTATCTGCCTTCCTCCTCACCGGAGATACAGGACAGAATATACTCCTGTACCAGATTGCTGTCCTGATACTCGTCGATCAATATCTCATGAAAATGACTGCGGTATTCCATCGCCGTCTCCGTCGGCACGCATCTTCCTTCCTCGTCCCTTCGCACAAGGATCGACAGGGCGAAATGTTCAATATCATTGAAGTCCAGAATGTTCTTATCCCGTTTCTTCGCGTCGAAGGCTTCCTTAAACGCAAGCGTCAGATCCACCAGCGCCTCTACGGCCTCCCGGCAGATCTCCATCTGCCCCAGCACCTGCTCCCTGGTCTTAAAAAAGAAACGCTTCTGCAGATCGCCCAGCTGTTCCTTCACCTCCGTGCGGATGCCCTTCACCACTTCCCGTTTCAAGGCAGAAACCATATCGTCTTTCTTAGAAGGCAGCCTGTCGAACTTAACTGCTCCAAAAGCCGCACAGAGCAGGTCATAACCGCCGTCCTGCAGCCCTTCCTGCTCACACTTTTGCAGAAGACCTTCTACCATCTCCTTCTCCCGCTCCAGCAGAGCCCCATACATGTATGGACCGTCCGCCTCTTCGCACATATGGACCGCATTGGTCAATTTCTCCGCGCAGCCCCGCAGGATCAGCCGGGTCTGCCGCATCAGTTCCCGCACCCAGTCCATTTCTTCGAACACAACCACCGCTTCCAAATCCCCTGCCTCCGAATGCGGACTGCCTGCCACCAGGTAATCCTGCTTCCGCTGTGTAAGCCACTGCTCCGGAAAGGGCGTGCTCATGGCGAAATCATAGAGTTTCAGCACGATCTCTTCCACTGCCGTATCCCTGCTGCCCCAGCTGAAATACTCCATGCAGCGCAGAAACCCCGCTTCTCCCGCCGCGTAGCCTGCTTCCAGCACCGCCTCCAGCGCCTCCTGCCGCATCAGCTTCCCCTCTCCTTCCTCGGCGATCCGAAAGCCCGGGTCCAAACCGATCGTATGAAACTGATTGCGCAGCACAAAAAGGCAGAAGCTGTCGATCGTCGTGATCCTGGCATTGTGCAGCAGCGTCACCTGCCTCTGCAGATGCTCGTTCTCCGGATCCGCCGCCAGCCTGTCATTCAAGGCCCTGCTGATCCGTTCCCGCATCTCCGCCGCCGCCGCGTTCGTGAAGGTCACCACCAGCAGCCTGTCAATATCCACCGGATCAGCCCCGTCACTCACCATCTTCACGATCCGCTCCACCAACACCGCTGTTTTGCCCGATCCTGCCGCTGCCGCCACAAGCAGGTTGCACCCTCTGGCATCAATCACTTCCTGCTGCTTCTTCGTAAACGATATTCCCATATTTCCTCCCGATCAGTTCCCGGTTCCCTGTTCCTCCGTCTCCAGTTCACGGCGCATACACGCAACCGCGTCCTGCCTGCTCATCTGCTCCAGCCGCCGCATCTCATACCCCTCGATCCGCCCGTCAAACCCGCATACACTCTTATAAGCGCAGTAGGTACATGCATTGCCTGCGCCCTGCTCATAGGGATTGACCGATATAGTACCATCAAGGATCCCGCTGCCCAGCTCACGGATCTTTTGGTTGACATAACTCGAAACAACCTGCAGGTCGTCCTCCTTTATGACACTTGATCTGGCCGAGAAAGATCCGTCCTTTTTCCGCTCCAGCGGCAGGATATCCGACTTGTCTGTAAATTCCTGATCCAGAAGTCTGACAGCCTCGTCATTTTCGTTGACTATTCCGGTCATTTTCAGATCCTGCAGCAGTCTGGTATTGATCTGCTCCGGTGTCATGGATTCCCCGTCTTCCACCATCGGATCGTCGATATGATAGTACAGCATCGCCGCCGGAACGACTTTTTTATCCGGATGCTTCTTCCGCTCCATCTCCACCGCCGCATTCATATAGACTACCAGCTGCAGCTGCAGCCCATAATAGAGCGCCGCCAGATCGAACTTCCGGCTGCCGGATTTATAATCTATGACCTTTACGTAGACGGTATCCTCCGCCTCACAGGTGTCCACCCGGTCAATGCGGCCCCGCAGCCGCATCCTTTCCTGCTCATTCAGCGCAATATTCAGGGACTCCAGATCCTCGATCATGGAAAAGGACATCTCGAACTTCTCCGGCACAAAAGCGCCCTTCCTGAGCTGTCTCTGCAGCGTCAGCACCGTCCGCTTAAGAATCCTGGCCATCCGCCCGATCAGATGCCGGTTGCGGGCACTGCTGTACAGGATCGTCTCACCATAAGAGGCCGCATAAGCCTCGATCGCTTCCGTGACCATCTTCTCCGCCGCATCCGCCGGAAAGTCAAACCAGCTGTAGCCATGCTCTTCCAGCTTCCCGGCAAAAAGCTCCAGGACGCCGTGGAAAACATTCCCCATATCCACATCCCGGAAGCTGTATTCATCCCGTTCTCCAAGCGCCAGACCATATTGCAGGAAATGCCCGTATGCGCAGGCCGCATACCGCTCCAGCCGGCTGACACTGTTCTGCAGCATGGTTCCGTACAGCGCCCTTGTCACCATACCGGACAGCGGCGTATCACGGTAGCGGTAAAATGCCGTCCTGATCAGCTTATCCAGCGTATCCCGATACTGCTCCCTGCTCTGATAACTGTGGTAAAAGGTATACGTCTGCCGTCTGGACTGCTCCGATATCCTGCCGCAGGCATAATCCCGCAGCATATCCGCCAGCAGCCCCATACCGTCCCTGCCGCACACAACCTGCTCTTCCAGCGGATCCTGCTCCGGCGTCCTGACCTGCAGCGCCGGAAAGAGCTTCTGCACCAGATCCACCAGATATGCCGGCCGCAGACTTTTTCCGTCATTTCCCACCTTGGCATAGGACAGATACAGCCGCTCGGAAGGTTTCGTCATATTCAGATACAGATACAGCCGCTGAATATACATCTGCTGCCTGGGAGACGGCGCAAGCTCCAGCGACGATTCCCGCAGAAATTCCCTGTCGATATCCGAAATGATCCCGCCGTTTGCGGCCCCCTTCGGAATATTGCCGTCATTCACTCCCAGGAAAAAGAGCACCTTCACCTGTTTTAAGCGGGTCCGCTCGATATCCCCCACCAGCACCCGGTCCACGTTCTGGGGGATCGTGCCTACACTGATCTCCGTCAGACCCGAATCAAGAATATCCGCAAACTCCCTGCGCTCCATCTTCTCCCCGGCCAGCAGTCCGTAGATCTGATCCAAAAGGTCGATCACCAGCGCATAGATCTGCCCGTACTCTTTGGCTCTGGCCAGATCCCCCTGCTCTTGAAACTGCAGTTCATAGTGTTTCAGCTTCTGCTGCAGCTCGTTGTGTACAAGAAACTGATAGAGCGCCTGCACCAGCTCCCCGGCCGTTTGCGCCGGCGCAAGCAGCGGCGCCAGCTGCATCAGCAGCCCTTCCCGCATCACATTGTACTGCGCCAGCTGTGCAAGCGCCGTCTCTTCCCCCTTCCTGCCGTCTTCCTTATAGATAAAGATATCCTGCCATCTTTTCCGCCCATGAATACCGAACCTGCGGACATAATTCTCCAGCCGGTCCACATCCTGCGCCGCAAATCCCGTCAGACCCGTGCGCAGATAATGAAACACCGCCTCATAGCTGAAATCCTGCAGCACGATCCGCAGCGCGCTCCTGATATACTCTGCAAAAGGATTGCGCAGGATTCCTCTCGTATGATCCAGATAAATGGGAATGCCAAACTTCGCAAACTCCTCTTCCGCCAGACTGCCGTAGGCTCCCATATCCCCCGTCACCACGGCGATATCACGATAATGCAGGCCCGTACTTCCTGCCAGCAGCTTCCGGATCGCGATACAGGTCTGCCGAATCTCCTCCTTCGGTGTTGACGCCTCAAACAGGCAAAGGCTGTGTACCTCTTTCTCATACACCTGCGACGGATACCGGAACAGATTCTGCTCCAGATGCGACAGCTCCGCATTGTCCACGAACCGCGGCAGCCTGCCCTCCATACGCCCTGCGCACCACACCGCTTCATCCTCCGCCACATCCACCTGCCCGGCCAGCCTGCGCAGATCGGATACCGTCTTCTTACTCAGGTGAAAAAGTTTATGCTCCCCGTCCATCTGGTAAGGATTCTCCCTGTCGTCGATGGTGACCGTGACGATCACCTTCTTCGCCAGCCGGATCAGCTCCTGTATCACCCGGTTCTGGATCGGCGTAAAACCGGTAAACCCGTCAAAAGCGATCACACTGTTTCGGATGATCCCGGAGCGCGGGAGTGCCTCCTTAAGCCTGTCCAGCGTTTCCTCCGTCGTGATGAATTTCTCATGGATATACTCCACAAAAGCCCGGTACAATACACCAAGATCCTGCAGTTTATGATACAGCGCCCCGCGGGATCTGGCATACTCGGTCAGCTGCTCCATCTCCTGCAGGCCGATACCGTACTGCATGAACTCGGATATGGCCGACTTCACCTCATGAATATAGCCGATCTTATGCAGATGGGATCCCATCACCTTAAGCTGCCCCTGACACTGCTGCGCCACCTTGCGCAGCACCAGGCTTTTGCCCGTATCATCAAGCACCGGCACATTCTCACAGCCCACCTCCTCCAGAATACGGTGCGTCAGTCTGCCAAAGCTCAGAACGTCAATATTCATGATGATATGACTGGAATGCTCCACCACCAGATCCATCTGCGTCTGCATGGTAAACTGATCCGGCACGATGAGCAGATAGTCCGTCTCCGGATGCCGCTTCGATGCCTGTATGATATCTTCATGCAGCCGCCTGCTCTTGCCGGAGCCGGATGCCCCGAAATAAAATTGAAGTGACAATTTCCCGTCCTCCTGTTTCTTTTCTGCCCGGAAAGCACATATCTTGTTCCGCAGAACCCAAAAAACCTGTATAGCATCAAGCCGGCCGCCTATGCCTCTATGCCCGCCAGCTGACAGAGCCTCCGCCATTCTCCATAGACCCATTTATATTCCTGATATTGCCACAGAAGCCTCTCACTTCCGCCATACTCCCAACATTGGATCAGATTTCCCGGTAAGGGAACTCTGTTCATTACTGGCACATCCTGTAAAAATAAACCCCTGTGCGTCATACGCCATTCCTCATCCACTGACCAGCTTCCTCCGATCTCCCTCACGATCAGTTCCCCGTACGATACTGCAAGCTCCATGAGCTGTTCCTGGTTAGCCCTGAAAGAAGCCAGCATTCGTTCCCGATCATTTTTGAAGTCATCATTTGCTATTCTGTCCATCTCTTTTACGATGCAATGCAGGATATCCTCTTCTTTCGATGTGCTATCCAATCCATTCCTCTTCCAGAAGTTCCCGGCCAACACTGCCCTCCCGGTCCGGAAACGCTCTTCCATCTCGTCCGTGGTGTGGCATCTATTGCTCCTGCTGTCAATGTCTGCTATCCGCCGTTCCTCCAGGATTGCTTCCCTGATCTCGTCCCCTGCCTGTTCCAGCTGGCTGCAAAGTTCCTTTTCGTCCTCATAAAAGAAGAATCTCTTGTACATACATTCTCCTATGTATCCATCTACTATCGTATAGAGCACAATAAAAAATGTTTTACGACGACATGCTTCCTCTTCGATCCTTATCCCCAGTTCCTTTTGATCCGGACTTCTTCTCATCCACCACTCACGCCCGGCTTCAAAACTAAAATAGAAACCCAGATCCTCCAGCCGCTTTATCAGGACATTCTTTATGATCCTTTCACTCATGATGCCCTCATTTATCTCTCTCGATGTCATGGGCGGCTCCCAGTGATCGCCATACTTACGCCGTTCACGCGCAACATTCTCCCTGTGCTTTTTTATCAGCGCCATATATTGTTCAGCCAGCGCTGCTCCCCCTCCCTTCTGACAGCACTCGCTGACCGCTCTCAGAGGGTCGTTCTTTTCATCCGAAAACGCGCAGTGGGCAATCTCTACCGATCTCCGCTTCAAGACCCATTCGCCACCGACAGTACAGAGGATGATATAGCCGTACACGGCCGCCAGTTCTAACTGCGTCTCAATCGTTTCCCGGAAAGGAAGCCCCTTTATCTGCTCCATTTCCCGCAGCAGGCTGCCCATGACCACATCAGTCCCCTGATCCGCAGCAATCCCATTCCGCAGCAGGAAGCGCTGCTGCAGTTCCTCACGTTCCTGCATCAACTGCGCATACATCTCATCTGTGATCATGTCCACATACTCCACTTTCGGTATGCTCAGTTCCGCCAGCCTGGGGATGACCCTGTTCACCACATGGTCTCCCAGAATGTTCAGGATATTCTCCAGTTCCTCGCCGTTTTCATAAGAATGATAGTCAAGATCCCAGAATATCTCGTCAATCTCCCAAACACGTCCCACATGCGTATCCATCAGCAGCTGGAATACCTTCCCCGGATCCCTTTGTATCACAAAGGTCTGTTCCGTCCCGTCTGCCGTCCTGCTGAACGTATACCTTCGGTCTACATATCCGGCAAACTCAAACCCATAAGGTTTTATCTTTGCTCCAAAAGTGTTTAGCAGCAGTTTTTTTGAAAACATATCCGTTATCCCCCCCCCATACTCCATATGTGCCAGATTTCCGATACCTCTGCATTATATTGACCGCCTGTCAACCTCACGACAGGTATCCAAAATCACTTGTCTCTATCCGGAATTGGCACCATCAAAGACAAACTCGCCCTTATCATTTATGATACATGGCAGTCCATCCGTAACAAAGGCCAGTCCATCATGAAATTCACCAACATACATGTGAAACCATTTGCCGTCCTTTCTGACTGCGGCATAACCTTCATTAAAACAACCCTCCTGCTCATACAGACATTCTATCACAACCTTGCCCGCTGTATCAATAAAACCCCAGCTGTTGCTCATGCTTACCGCCGCTCTTGCCTCATGGAAAGCCGTGATCTTTTGAAAAAGCGCCTTCTATAACTCTTTTTCCCTCTTCGTCAATATAAATCTGATGACCCGCTCCCAATCTAACTGTGCACTCTGTAAAAGCTGTTGATACAATTCTGTCGTATCATCGCATAAAAATATTTTTTCGCTTTTATGCAAAAGGTTCCCGTTATAAATCTGCCTGAAAACGCCATCTCATTTTAACACTGCATAACGTTTATTCCATATGTCGAGGAACAGGCTAACCTTCCCGGTTCCTACAATACAGGTCATACATGCAATCTCTCCGTTTCTGCCCACATAAGAGGCATTTTCATCTATTTCCCAGAGAATATCCTTAGCTTCACCAGATCTGTCAAGATAATCAAATATCGCATAATAACTGTGATTCCCATACGCAGAACCATATAGATCCCCAATCATATCCATATTGATGCGTTCTTTCATATCTGCTTCTCCGTCAAACCATTTCTCATAAGAGTACCATTCCAACATAGAACTATAAGAATATTCGTTATTCCATAATCCCGCTTCCTCTTCTCCGCTTTTTCGGATATCTGCTGCTACAATATAGTCAGGCTCTGCATCCGACGTATCAAACAGCATATACAACTCATTTTTCCTGTCTGATTCCGTATAAACCTGATAAATGTCGTCCCTGATATAATGCTCATATACAGTAAAGAATTTTCATTTGGCCTACAAAATTTTGTTGACGGGGAGACTAAAGATAAACTTAACACGAAGAACTGAAGGGAATGTTGAAATTTAATTGACAAATATGCTAAAATTAAACATACGAGGTGATCTGATGGTCATTGAAGAATGGAGATTATAGTTCCGACACCTTTATTTTTGGGACTGAATACCGAAAAACAGTAAAAAATCTTTCTGGCAGATGTTTCCAAATTTGCCGATTATGGTTATGAAAACAGTGCTACAAATCGAATTGTCAAAAAAGCCGGTATCAGTAAAGGAAGTTTATTCAAAAATACCCTTTCTGCTGATTTATTTCAATGGCTATTGCAAGACCGTCATACGCATTGCAGCTATCAACGCATGGGAAATCTGAACCTTTTACCCTATGAAACGATTGTCCGGACAACCAACGGAGAGCCGGAAGCCGTGGAGGAGGTTTTACGACATTACAGCAAGCGAATCCGAATTGCCGCCATTGAAAACGTGCATATTGACAGGGATCCCGAGGACAACATAAAATCCAGGCTTGCTGCTGCCCTGTTTAAGTTCCGTTTTGATAAACATGAAGTATAAATATTTATTTCATTTAGGCAAAACAAGTGTATAATAACGGTAAATCGGAATTTTCCGACACATCAATAAGTCGAAAAGGATATGAAAAAAATGAAACCGAAATCTAAAAAGAAAAAGATTCTCTTTATTGTATCAGCTATCATGGCTGTACTAATAATTGCCGGCGATTGGGTATTGTCTGTAATGGTGTATAACGAGAATTTTAACCAACGATTTGAGAGCTATGAGCCGCTTATGCTCTATGTTGATGATTTTAACGGATTGCACCGCACGAAATATGAGTTTAGTTCCAACGAAGGGCAGAAACTGGCGGGATATATGTATAGTTCGGGAGAAAACCAGCGTGGTATCGTTGTAATGGCACATGGCTTTGGTGGAGGTGGACATAATTCTTATATGGATTGTGTGAATTATTTTGCCTGTCATGGATATTATGTTTTCTCCTATGACGCTACGGGAAATGACGAAAGCGAGGGTGAGGGAGTCGGAGGACTTCCACAGGGAGTAATTGACCTTGACTATGCAATCACATTTGTGGAAAAAAGCGGGAAATTCCCAAGTCTGCCAATCGTTTTATTCGGGCATAGCTGGGGCGGCTACAGTGTTTGCAGTGTACTTACATACCACCCCGAAGTAAAAGCCGTTATAGCGTGTTCGGGTTTTAACGCTTCACCGAATCTGTTTGAAGCAGGGGGGAAAAAACAGGTAGGAAATGGTATTTATTTGATGTTACCGTTTGTGAAACTGCATGAAAGGATTCAATATGGCGGGTATGCCTCAAATACTGCGTTGGACGGCTTCTCAAAAAGCAATGCCGCTATTATGATTGTACATAGCTTTGATGATGAAGTTGTTCCAGTCGAATACGGTTACGAAATTTATTACGAAAAGTACAAGGACGATTCCCGATTTAGGTTTATTCCTCTTGAGAATAAAGGACATAACTATTTCAATGACGACACATATCGCAATGAGTTTAATGCGAAATTTGATGAATGGCTCAAAACGCTTGACTATGACCATAACACAGAGGAAAACAGGGAACGATTTTCGGAGGATAAAGCCAATTATATATATCAAAACCTTGACAGGGAAAAATGGTGTAATTCATTGGATTTGGAGTTGTTCGAGGATTTTTTATATTTTTATGATGAACATATCCATTAACCCAAAAACTAAAAATCGCCGTTGCATAGGAGGACACACCAGGACAGGAAATCGAAATTTACTTCTTTATCTCACATGAGCAAATATACCTGTTATATTTTACCGCGGCTCTGCATTATTTTTGTATCATTTTGCATCACGCCATCGTTTTTTCATCTATGTTATCCACTCCCAATACAGACACAGATGACAGCATAAAAAACGGCGTCCCTCATCTCCCCATAACAGGATAAAGGCACGCCGAATTGCTCAATAAATTTTTGTACGATGAATCATGCTGTATTATGACTTTTGATACAAATATCCCTCTGCCGCTTCCTCAGAAAGGGCATACCTCTGCATGATCGCATTTTTTATTTCCAGATCTCCATGTCCAAACGCTCTCAAAGTATCCACCGTTCCGTTGATACCTTCGTTAATGCCACGTTTGATGCCCTCTTTAATACCCTCTTTAATGCCTTCTTTAATGCCTTCTTCCATTCCTTCTTTTTCTCTGAGCAGCAGGTGCGGCTCCATGATCTCCAGTAATGCCTGACACATTTTACCATCTCCCATCAATTCTTCTATGACCTGTTTATTTGCTCCTATGCTTACTTCCAAAACCGAATCTGCAAACTCTCTTTCTGCCTTGCCTGTCAGTTTCTCGGCACTTTCTATCAATCTGACCATCTTCTCCAGCCGCTCCCTCTCGGCTACAGTTTGCGGCCAAACCGTCCGAAAGGACATAATGCTATCTCGTCCTGCTTTACATGCGCTGTTTCCATTGGCTCGATCATCTCCGACATTATCTCCATGTCTTCTCCTTGATAATATTGCAATAGAATTTCCCCACCCTCCAGCATTTCCACCGATATAATTGCTGAAACAGGATCTGCCATTTCGCTAAAATCTCTTACGATTTCCAACTCTAATATCCCTTCGCGAAAGATATCCGCCAAGATCAATCTATCATCTTTCATATAAGCGACATACTTGTTATCAAATAGTATAGGATTAAAAAAGGTTTCTGACATTATAGATCGCTGTCTGTCAAAATAAAATACATATCGACTTGGATTCCCTGTACTCACGCTAATCTCCAGAATTTCTTCCGCTATCTTGACAATTCCCGGTTCTTCTGGATAAACCATTGAAAAAACTGCCTTATTCCCTTTTCCAAACAGAACCGCCTCGTATCCTTCCGGCACTGCCCTGCACAAAAACATTTTTTCGTTTTCATGCAAAAGGTTCAAATGATACAACAGACTCACACATGCTGTCAAAATAAAAACTGAGAAAAATCTTTTCTTGTACAATTTCTTTATAAAACCTCTGTCGTTTTTTCATCTATGTTATCCACTCCCAATACAGACGCAGATGTCATGCTGTATTATGACTTTTGATACAAGTATCCCTCTGCCTCTTCCTCAGAAAGAGCATACCTTTGCATGATCGCATTTTTTATTTCCAGATCTCCATGGCCAAACGCTCTCAAAGTATCCACCGTTCCGTTGATACCTTCGTTAATGCCACGTTTGATGCCCTCTTTAATACCCTCTTTAATGCCTTCTTCCATTCCTTCTTTTTCTCTGAGCAGCAGGTGCGGCTCCATGATCTCCAGTAATGCCTGACACATTTTACCATCTCCCATCAATTCTTCTATGACCTGTTTATTTGCTCCTATGCTTACTTCCAAAACCGAATCTGCAAACTCTCTTTCTGCCTTCCCTGTCAGTTTCTCGGCACTTTCTATCAATCTGACCATCTTCTCCTTCTCCATCCGCTCCGATAGAGAACCAAGCCAGATATGGGATATCTCATCCAGTTCTTTTGTGACGATGATCTGCGTTGGGAACAATACATTTCCTTCAATATAGTATATCCCGCGATAGGGATTTGATGTGACATAGCCATGCTCCCTGAAATACGCAAACAGGCCATCCGGCCTTGCCTCCCGCACCAGCGATACCGTCACATCATCTGCCCTGATTGCATCCACCCGTTCCCCGTATGACTTATACAGGCCGGCATAGGCCCCCGCTTTGTAAAAAGCATCAATATCCAGCGCATCGTCCGGTGATTTGTACTCCATGATATTATGGCCCCTGAACAGGATACCGATCTCATTCTCAATCCTGACGGACGCCTCCTTCTTGATCACCAGCAGGTCGATCTCCAGCGGCTTTGTGTTCAGATTATATTCTTTTTCAAAGATCAGTCCCTGTCTGTTCCTGGCAAACTCCAGATTCATCGCCGCCACAAAACCGGGATGCCATTGTATCTTTGTCTCTTTCATATACGCTCCTTTGTATGCTTTATTATATCACAAAAAAGTGTTCCGGACAATATAACGCAATCTCCAGCTCTACATAAGTATCTCCTTTAAAAGAGGGCAGCGGCGGCGCAATAAAGACCAAATATCCATCCCGTATAAAAAAGCGATTTTTATCTGTTCTCAGATAAGAATTCTCTTTGAAAAGATCCATAAAGTCTGTTTTCAGATACTCTTCTTTTTGTTCCCCATCAAGCCATATATCACGGCTTCCTACCTGCACAGATAAATTATCCTCTTCTACCGCCTTTTTTACTGCTTCCTGAATCAATGTCCATTCGCAGATATCCTCCATGGAAAGGAGTTTACCGCTCTCCATGTCAAAATTCATTCCCCGGCTATATTCGCCATATCCGCCGCCTCTGCTTACATTCCCTTCCAGAAGAATGCTCAGATATTGTTCATCCTTAAATGTAATTTCATACGTCATCTCTATATAAGTAACCCAATCCTCTACAGCCATATTCTCATGCATGACCATCTGAAATATCTGCTCATTTATTCTGTCAGTCACTTTTTTACTTCCCCCTGTAAAATAAGGGTATTTCAAATATTTTGTTACGATCCATCCATCCATGGATGCGATTTCTTCTTCTACATACATTGATTTTTCTAAAATCTCTATCTCACCAATAACGTTTTCCGCATCCTCTGTCATATTCCACACTTCATCGTTGTCACTTCTGTTTGGCAGGACATCTTTCTCAACTTCCGTCATTTCAGCCAGATGTCTGTCAGCTGCTTCCCCATATCTATAGATAAAAACTGACAGCATTATCCCGGCTCCGATATGCAGCAGGATCTTCATTATTTTTTTCATAATGCACTCCTCTTGTCACTTTGTCCTTCATTGTTACCCCTAAAAAAGCCCTTCTGGTTCAGGATATCCTTACTGCTTGTCATCGTGATGTCCTTCTGGCCATTCATCCTAAAAAGGTCACGGAGCTGAGACCGATTATAAGTATTATCCTATATGCAATTCTTTGCACTGTCTTTACCTTCCCCGTTCTGTAAAGTACTGATACTATGCTTCCCGTCTTATATGTAATTCGTTGATCTTCATGTGTTCGATTCCCTCTTCCGACAAGTATACATCCATGACCAGCGTTCGGCTCTGCCTTTCGTCTGTTGTCTGAGAATAGAAATAGTATTGCAGGTGCAGGCAGCCTGCCACTTCATTGTCCAAATGGCTGTCTTACAAATTCTTTTTGCAAATTTCATATTTTATATTTTGTCCTCTCACATTCTAAATAACGCTCCATATCAACACATTCATTCTCAAACGATGTCACAGTACAGGGGTGACAGTGTGCAGGGGTTCAGGTTTGCCCTTAGACCTTGTTCAATCTGCATTTTTCTATTTCTAAAAAATAAGGAAAGTCCTGACGACCTTGTATGCCATATAAAGACTGGTAATCAGCGCAAGACAGATAACTTTCTTATTCTGTTTGTTTTTCCATATCAAAACTGCATTGACTAAAAAGCCTGATAAAGCAAACACTCTGATTAGATCCACGGTATTTTCATTGAACTGTTTCGGATTTGCCCACTGCACTGGACTCATAGCAGCCAGCAGCAACAGCGCCATTAATAATAAAAAAATCAATATCATGTTAATCATAAACTTAAAAATAACCTGTGCCCTGGATTGCGTTTTTTTATATTCCTCTCCTGTTATGTCTTTATTCTCTCTGTCATTACTCTTTAACACAGAATATAATACCGAAATCCAAACTATAAAAACAATGCAAACCAAAATCATACTAATCCTTACTCCTCTGATGATTTCCTTTAAGCTATTCCCCTGTATCTCCTCTGCAGTCACATAGATTCTTCTGTCCCACTACCGCATAGGTCTTATTTGCCACATCCACAATCAAAGGAATCGTTTGCGTGCCATTACGACATGTTACAGCCGCAATGCAGCCATTTCTTCCTATGTAGCTGTCATTATCATCTGCTTCCCAACCGCTCAACCTGTTGTTCCCCGTTCTTTTCAGATAATCATATAACGCGTAAAAAGTGCCATTGCCATAGATGGAATCATGTATCTCAGATTTAATTTTCAATCTATAACCATCTTCTATATGCTTTCCGTCATCCAGCCAGTTTTTATAAGAATGCCACTCCAACATAGAATTATATGAGTATTTTTCATTATGCAAAATTATGTCTGCACCGTCTCCTCTCCGAATGTCAGCCATAACAGTATAATCATACTGGTCAACCCCATCCACAAAGGCAATATATAGTTCATTGCCGGATGCCGATTCTACAAAGGCCTGGTGTACACCTTCACAGAAGTATATCTTCTTTAGTTCCCACTCCTCGCTGTCCAGTTCCACCTCTGATACATAATCCTTTATTATAAAAGCTACCGTATATTCCAGTGTGAGATTATAATGTCCCTGTTGAGCGTTCGCAAAATAATAATAATCCGGCCATTCCTCCCAAGACAGATCGCTTCTTCTCCATGTATTGTTCAGGCTGATATTTTCAATCTGGCCGGCTGTTGAGAGCATGTCATCCTGCGGCACGGCAATCTGCAGGGCAAGGTTTAATATAGTCATTATCGTGATAAACAGATTCCTTTGTACCATAAAATATCCTTCCTGTGATTTCCACCGTTATCTTTGTTGCCGTTCTTTGTTTTTTGGCGTGCAGTTGCTTCCAACCTTCCATAATCTGTACCCCAAATAAAATGGAAAGTATCAAACAGCAGGTATCCACGATACATAATAAATATTTTAAATACTTAGGGGAATGCAACACGTGCTGTGCACATGCTTATTATACTGCAGCCCTGCATCATCTTTGCATCATTTTTGTATCATTTTTGCATCATACCTCCGCCGCGGTCTCTTTTTCGGTCACCGAACCGCCTTCACTTTGAAAGAATATCGTACTTCATGCACAGTATGACGGCACTGGAGCGGATCCAAAGTTATGGCTTTAGTCCATTGATTTTCTATTGGCATCTGCTCTGTAGGTTACCTGGTTATCTGGTTTTCTCATGCATTGTGTCTCCAATCAAATAAGACCATAAATACCATGAATGTCCTGCTCTCATGGTATCTATGGCCTTGGGGTGCCGTTATCGCGACGCTTTTTTTACTTCTCCCTGCGTTTAACGGGCAGCATCAAATCAATCTGCCCGGAAATGCCGTCATCTTTCCAACCGTTATGTGCGTCATATACCCAGTTCAGGTGTTCTTCCAGACAGCCGCCCATATTTTCTTCTCCCAGTTCGCTGTACTCTGGCTCGTAGTCCTGACTTTCATTGACCCATCTGGTCAGGTTCTCCCACAGCTGAAATTCCGGGAAGGTAATGGTCATCACTGCATACAGACCGCCCAAAATCTTCTTTTTCTCCATGGGAGCCTTCACCTCCATGTCTTCCGGAATGGTAACCCAGTCTTCGTAACCATGGATCCCATTTTCCAGGACGCCCGGATTGGGATGGTTGAAGCCAAACATCCGCGCGTCCGGCTTCTTTTCATATAGTCTGCTCTCCTGCACAAACCTGGTCATCACTTCCCCCACCACTTCCTCCGGGTTCTCACCGATATAATGGCAGGATGCCACAGTGCAGGGAGGCAGGCGCAGAATTCTCACCGACAGTGATTTGTCCAAAATTTCCCCGGCTCTGTTCAGTTCTTCCATTCTTACATTCTCCTTTATTTTTGTTTTAGGAAAGGCAAGCGCGCCGGTACTCTCCACCAGTTCACCATCTTCCAGCAGTTTAAAATGAATTTGCTGTTTCCGGCATTCGTCAAGGCGTCCGGCCAGCTGCTTCAAAAGTCTGCGTATGAGCGTGAGGGAAGCAAGCTCATCGTCAAGCTCCGCCAATTTATCCTGCAACAGCCGGAGGGATTCGCCCTGATCCGTATCCCCCAGGAGGATGGCTATTTCTTTCAGCGAAAGCCGCAGCTTTCTGAGCATAATAATCTGCCGCAGGCGACGGACAGCTTCTTCATCGTATATCCGGTAAGCATAATCCTCACGCCGCTCGGCTTTGATCAGGCCGATTTTTTCATAATGCCTGAGCATTCGCGGTGTAACGCCGTATTTCCGGGAAACCTGGCTGATAGTGAGATGTTCCATTGGCTGCTCTGCTCTCCTTTCCTTGCCTGCCAGTATAAAGGATAACATCGTGTCAAAGTCAAGGTTTTTTTCTTTCTATTGCTATATCAAATACTGCTATGTAGACTTGTTCACTATTTCTCTCAAATCCAAATATTTCTTTGAAACATCCCTGTAATGATCATTCTGTTCTGTCATCATTATCTCTCCCAAGTTCCATCCAATTCTTTATTCTTTTGTAACATTGGCCTTTTTTCCTATATAGTTTACCATCTCGTGTTATATAAAAACAGAAATCATTCTTTTCTAAAACCTCTTTCAATATTGAAATAGCTTTTTTTACATTTACAAGTGTCGTTCCACTATTATATTTTTTTATCCCATACAGATTTCTATGTGCACCTTCATGATCAATAATCTCAATACTAAATACGCCTCGATCATTTTCTAAAACCAAGTCGTACTCTAACGGAATATACCTGTACTTAACCAGGAAATACCCCATGTGCTCTAAACACACCTGCTGTTCTATAAAAAAGATATCTTTGCCAAAAGTATCAGGAAATGCATGACGAATTTTATCAATAAGTACCATACGATCTGTTCTGATATTTTTAAACTCCAAATGCTTTTTACCTCCCGACAAAGTATTCTATCTGGTGGGTCAATTCCAATACCATGTGATAATTTGCCCAACACGATTATGAATGATACAACCATGCAGATAGATACCATATCCAGCTGTCTTTACCTTTTACGGAATCAGCTTTACAGATTACTGCCAAGGCTGCTTATCTGTCTTCCTTATCCACTTCCTCCTCTGTATGACATTCTATTGACAGATCAAGGTCATTGATCCGACCAGGTATCTGTTCCAGAAAACGATATGTATTCTGTGTTGGTTCAAACATAAAATGAATTTCAAAAATTATATGTTTTATTGACGTGTCCGCATATACATCTTGATATTGCCCGCTCTCACAGAATCCAATATAAGAATTGATTTTTTCCTGCAGCATCAACAAATGTTGATATTCATCCTGCCAATCCAAATGATCTGTAATCAACATTTTCATTGTCTCATTATCCGCCAATCCAATCCCATCTACTACGCCGCTCTCTACAACTGACATAATATGTTCCTCCTGTTTACTTAATCTGGTTTGATAACTTTACTTTTCGTTCCGGCTGGAATTTGATAACCTCCAACAAAAATATCTTTACCCGATTCCAGAGAATATAATATCCTTTATAAAGACGTTATCTCCATGTCACAGCTAACCTCTTTTGCCATTTCCAATGCCCGTAAAAAGGTCGCTAAAAAATCTTCTCCGTCACTGGTAACAAAATAATTTGACAAAGATGTAATATCCTTGCTTATATTATTTCCCCACGGCGGTTGTTTCGATAAATCCTCTATATCCCATATAACTTTATCCGGACTGAATGCTTTTAACTCTTCCTTAATTACGTTTAATTCTGCGATAGCTTTATCTACATTCATCCAGCTCATTTTTCCTTGATATAATTCATTCATGATTATGGGAAAACGGCTTCCCCAATTCTCATTTTCCAAATTATACGCCACTGTGGAAAAGAAAGAATGTAAAAAATCTCCCCGCCCTATTTGATACCAATAATATTTAACTTTAAATCCAACTGCCATATCATCTCTCCCGTCTTTCGTAAATACAGTTTCCACACCATTATATCTTCATCCGGCTCTGTCTCTGCCGATTCACACTTATACGATTTGTAACGGATCAATTCCGTCATGCACTAAATCTACGAATTGGCTTCCCTTTTACCTTTAAAATACGATATCGTTTTAACAGGTTCACCTGTTCTATTAATTAATACTTTCAACGGAATATAATCTTCCAAACTGATTGATATGTTTACTAATTTATTACTTATAATATTTTCCATATTTTTCATCCTTTTACCAGCCATTAAACTGTGCGTGCTTTATTACAGGTAATAACCCTTCTTGCCTTGCGGGAGAAAAATAAGTTTCTGAGTATATAAGTTAGGATTGGTGTATACAATTTAGGTATCTGGGTATTAGACCAGTTTTCTTGTGTCGCTGTTATATTGTCCCATACCGTTTTATCATCCTTATATGATGCGTTTTCCCTAATATTCCCTACATTATTATTTGTACCATACAATTTAGGATTTGACAATCCCATGCGAATTACCCAATCACTGACCGACTTTGATAACCCTTTGATAAACTGATAATTCGCCTGTCCCATAGCCCCGTCATCATATTGGTTCCTGTCCAATCGGGCTGGCACCTAATTCCGATTTACTCTATTTTTCACATTATTTTTGTCTGTAAAAAGCAAATCCAATCCAGTGATTGTCCTCAATAATATTCTTTATTTTTTCAGAAACATATATAGCCGCTACACTTCTTGTACACCGAAAGATATCATACCTCATGCAGATACTTCTATTTAAATAAGTTTCTTTTGGAATAAAAGTATAAAAATCATATTTTTCATTATATCTATATTTACTTTTTTCCATGTCAAATGCATCAATAAAGTTTTTAATGTACATTACAACATAATTTGTATTAACATTATTTGTTGCTGCATCAATTAATTTAATTGGAAAGAACTGCAAACCGATTATTTCTTTTTTAATGAATTCTTCCATAACCCTAATATGAACAATCGGCCACCTTTTTACATTCAGCAGATATTCTTCTTCCAAATCAAATCCTTTTGAATTATAGTAGAATTCTACATTTGGCCAATTATTTATAGCTTGCATGGATAATATAATGTTATCAAAAAACCCTTTTCTGACATTTTCATGTTCAATTTCATCCATGTTAGTAGATTCAGCGTAAATTATATTTCTTCCATCCTGAACAGCTTCGTCTATCATATCCATATCAAATGATAATTTATAAAACAATTTTTTACTCCTTTAACCCATTCAAATAATTAGAATTCCATGGCCTGTCCATCTGAACAGAGTACACGACACTCAGCCATCTTTCAGATTTACAGGAAATGAATATCTTTGTCTTGTCAAACAGACTCTATCGCCATTCGCTGTAATCTTCCCAGCCTTCATTTTCAATTCCTGTCTAAAGGCTATGTTCAACATCCCTCTTGCCAATGCATACATAAATACTGCTATATGTTCGACGGAATCCCTTCCTCAACAACTACACTTTCCACATGCTTCATATACATTTCTGCCTGTTCCTTTACCTCTTTATTTTTATTGCCGTATATATGCAGGTCTGTCTTGCGACATCTTCCTGCGTAACACAATATTGAAATGATATCCCTTCCGCATGTTCCCTTATCCATTCATCATTGCCTGTGTTCTCAGCCATTTCCTGAAAGCTAAGATCAGAGGCGGGCTCATACTGTGGATTCTTCTCTGTTATCAGCTGCAACTCCTGCTCTTCCGCACTTTCATCCATTATGCGAAATTCTGTTTTACCCTGTGCATACTCATAAATGCACAGCAAAAACACAATACGATCCCCAGCCTCTTTATTCTCTTCACGCCAAATCACTCCAATGATCAGTTAATTCTTTCACTATCCATATTTCTCACAAAATCTGCCCTGCATAACAGTGAATTCTTAATATCCCGATACTCTTCATACGAGATTTCCTCCGTTTCTTCTATATGCCTCATATATTTTACTTCATTTCTATTATAATCCTGATATTCTTCCCAGATACTCTCTTTTCCCATGATTTCTCCTGCTCTGATCTCGGTAATGTCCCATGTTTCTTTTATCATTGCCGATCCTCCGAACCAACTGCCTCTTTCAATGATCCTGCCATCGTCCGTATATAAAGCATTATAATATGTTCCGCAGTACAACAATCTGTCTGTGTAGGTAAAGATAGCATTCATGGAGCTCGGATGGTCCGAAAGCAGAATTAATTCCGGCGTCCCATCCTTATCCAGATCCTTTAATGCATATCTTTCATAAATCAGATCCTTCCCTATATGATTCACTAAATGTGGGTCATACTGTACAGTACCTCCTAATGTGCCGGAAAATTCTTTTTCATATTCCGTTATCTTTGTCCAGCCCTGCATAACCTCTTGATAAGAGCTCCACCATTCTTCTTGAAAATCCCAATTCTCTTCTTCCTCTTTTTCCACTTCATCAATCTCTGCCTGCGTTATTGTTTTTTCTGCCAGATCAATACGATACCACTTGCCAGAATCCGTCTTTACCAATGTACTTTGATCATCCATATCACATAACCTGCATCTTTCATTGATGCCATTTTGCAACAGAATCTTCTCTGTCTCCGCCACTTTCTGTTCATTGACCTCTATGATTCGGTAATCCATTCCGGCAAAGTTTTCTGTATAAATCGAATTCTGAAACGTCAGCTCATATACATCCATCGACTGTGCATCCAAACAGACGCCGGAATCGCTATATTCGGCAATAAAAAAGGCGCAATAGTGTCCTTCCTCTGATATCCAGGTTTTTCCCAAATTAAGAAACTGATAGAATCCATTCTCCTCCGCCAATGCTACAGCATCTGCGTAAATTTCATAATACCAACTATAATCATCAAAAAATTCTTCCTGTTTCATATTCTCTGCAAATTGCTCTGTTTTTCTTTCTTGTTCCGCACTTTCCTCGTTTAATTCATGATCTTCTCCCCATTTTTGTTGATTTAATCCAACTATATAGATAAATGCAGACATACTCAGTAACAATAATGCTGCTCTCTTAATCCTGTCCCTCACAATAATCTTTTAACAAATAGACTTTCGTTTTCAACAAGTTTATACAAATTTGCACACCATGGATATCTCATATCTATCTCTAAAGGTTTAAAGCGATTTCTTTTCCCTTGAGATATCCAGATACTTCTCTTATGCTCCAGCTTAAGCCATGACAATATTTTTACTACTACAGTCAACTCATAATCACTTATTTGTATATTTTTTACCAGTATTCTTTTATCCTTAACTTCCATATACTTTAGCATTGCACCAACTATATCCATTATCGTCTCCTCATCTATTATAATTACTCCAAATATAAACCATCATATCATCTTCACTTTCAAACTGAACTGGTATATTTGATTCTATTTGAAATAATCTTTCAGAACTGTATGCTACTGTACAATGCAGTCTACCGGAATGTCTCTGTTGCTTTATGGATTTCATAGTCCATCTTCGCTTCCTTTATTCTCCCCCACTGTTCTTTTCCAGGATATAATCCTGTCCGGTCAGCATGGAGTGCATGATCAATTCCCCGCCGCCATCCAACGTGTAGAACTGCTGCCATCCCAGATAAAAGTTGGTGAACACCCCATTGATCTTATTATAATATGCCTCCCCGACCGCTTCCCGCAGTCTCTCATCCGGACGGGACTCACGCAGCAGGGTATCCGGAGCCGCCGGCCTCCAGATATACACTGAATTCCTATCGTCCCGGTACTCCTTGATCATACTTTCCTCCGACACCGGTTCACGGTCGTCCCTTGTCCCGATCCGCCTCTCCGAGTCATAGGATACAAAAGATTCGGCCTGGATCACAAACTCCTTTTCCTGCATCGCTTCGGCTTCCTGCTGCGTCAATACATTCCCGCCTGTCCTCTCATACTCTGCCGAAGGGATAAAACGCTTGATCCGCCCCATTCATACCGGCTTCTGCCATACCAGAATCTTCCTGTCCCACAGCTTCATTTGTTTCCACGAAACATTCCTCCTGCACTGGCAGCGTTCTATCTACACTGTCTGCTGTGCATCCTGCAGCAGCCACGGAACTGAGACTGATCATAAGCGCTGTTTTGTATACTATTCTTTTCACTGTCGCTGCCTCCCTTACTCTGTACCATATGTAAACGTCTTTATTCCCCGCCGGACTGTAACTGCGGATGGGACTCATGTCGGAATATCACTGCCCGCTCCTGTCCAGATAAATCCACCGCTTTCAGGGTCATATAACATTGTTCCTATCAACGAAAAATTCTCTGTTTCCGTAAACATCTGTTTGTATTCTTCCAGTGCCTTATCTTCACGAGCAAATTCTTTCGTTTGAACCAACTCATTTATCCCTGCTATGCCATACCAGAGCTTTATTTCTTCCTCCTTTGTAAAATCCTTAAAAATATAATATCCGTCCTCTCCTTCCTCCCCTCCCGGCCTGCAGTCAAATTCCACCAGCTGTACGCCTGCTTCCATTGATCCATCTGCTTTCTCAATCTCTGTATATATATTTGCATTATTATGTGAAGCATAATGAACAGCATCATACAGCAGAAATGTGCCATTCTCTTTCCATCCCTTAAGGATCTGTGTCATAGAAAGATCCCCTCCCACAAACTCTGACATTTTCCTTCCTGTACAATCATATATATAATTAAAAGAAAGTACAGCGGAAATATTAACATCACCCTTAGACACAATGATCTCATCCTGCCCGTCCCCGGTAAAATCATAACCCCATACCGCTACCCATCTCTGTATATGAGGATATTCCCACTCTTCCATAAGAAAATCCTGAAATCCCTCATCATCCTCTGCCATGATTCTTTTGATCAACTCTGTTTCTTCTGTTCTGCCAGTAATTCCTATGTACTCTATAGAATCGCCTGAACGCTCATTCTGACACACGTTGCAGCCAAAGCACAGCAATACTGATATGATCAAATATAACAATGCTTTATTCCTGGCATTCATCTATGTCCTCCGTTATCTGTCCGCACTTCATCTGCACTGGCACAGACTGTATTTCATCAATATACACCTCATATGGTCCCGGACCATATACTGTCCCGAACTCAACTAAGCCTTTGCCTTCCTCCCATACAAATAAGTCCCTTTGCCCCTGTTCACCATTTACTTTCGTCTCAGAGTAATAATACTTAATCTGCTTTCCTTCCAATGTTAAAGAGAAGAACTCTCCGTGCATCTCCTCCTTCTGGCAGACGAGGATGAGCGCACCATGTTTCAACAGCTTTTCCTCAGTATCAAATGTTTTTGCAAGCAGCTCATCATCATCATAGAAATAAATACTTTCACCTCCTGCTTCAAGTTGACAATAAGGCATGAGCAGGTATATCTTGTCAGCTGTTACATAAAAATACATACTCATAATGTCACTCTCTAAGAAAGAGCGCATGCCCACCATTGGAGAAATAAAAACTGTAAATCTATATATTCTCCCATTCTCATATACTTTAACCTGGTCAATCTCTGCATCAACAGTCTCTTCAACAAATTCCTGATCATAGTATGCTGCATGAACCTTCAATGAAATATGTTCCTGCACCGGGAAATAAGGATTCTCTATGACCGTACATGTTTCTTCCATCATCTGTCCATCCTGTACCACATTCACGCCTTCCTTCACTGTAATAATGTTTGTATATTTTTTTCCTTCTTCATTTATATTCTCCGTTATATTTTTGTTTGTCTCCATGTCATCTACCGGCACAACTTTATCTTCAAAGTATCCTGAAGACTGCCCCAATATTTGTATCACTCCATAGAGTTTCTCTTCATCATCATTAATTGCCACCTTGACATAGTCATCAACCGGTACTTCCACATGGTCAAATACAGGAGCAAGAAGACAATTTCCATCTGCCCTTATCAGGCCGTATTTTCTTTCCCGCATAGCAGCATCTGCAAAAACATATGCCGGAATTGCTTTATATTTTGGATCATACACAAAATCATCTATAAAAAATGCAGAATCGGTGCCGTCAAATACATACTGCCCTTTATCATCTATAATGGATGGCAGAACATCCGTAACAAAAGCCAGCCCATCATGAAATTCTCCGACATACATGCGAAATGGCCCAGCTGCATAATATCCATGATAATCTATCACTGCTTTATTTTCCTGATCGATATATGCCCATTTATCCACTGTATCCTCTGAAAAACTGTTTTGTTTTACAGAGGCCTTTCCTTCACTAAAACTGCCGGCCTCATCATACATAAGCGGAATGAGCTCCCGGCCTTCCCTGTCAATATATCCCCACTTATCATTCTTTTTAACAGCAGCAAATCCTTCATGGTAATCCTTAACCTCATCATATTGACAGGCAGTTACACACTCACCACTTTTGTCCAGGAAGCCCCATAATCCTTCACTGCAGACAGCAGCAAACCCTTCACGATAATCTCTTGCCTCATCATATTGACAGGCAGTTATTACCCCTCCTTCTTTATCAATATATCCCCATCTTTCCTGTTGTTTTACTGCCGCACATCCTTCCTTAAAATTATTCACCTGTTCATATAAGCATTCTATAATGACTATACCTTCCGGATTGACAAATCCCCATTCCTTACCGTTCCGGATTGCAGCCCTTGCTTCCTGAAAACTCCTTGCCTCCTGAAATTCCGCTTCCATAGTGCTTTTACCGTCTTTATCAATATAAAAATATTTTCCGTCACAACAGACACATGACATATTTTCACTATAAGGAGCGATCTGATCATATTCTTCTGAAAATATAAAATCTCCATTCTCATTAACTACACCATATTTCCCATTTCTTTTCTTGACCGCTATATATCTTTCATCCAAAAAATACAGATCCTCGAATTCTCCCGGGCTGATGACCCAGGCCCAATCCAGCTGTGCACTCCGTAAAATACCCTGATATAATTCTGTTGTTTCTGTTTCCTGTGTTACCTCCACTTCCCCTTTCACAAAGGATGTTGTCTTAACTTCCTCTATATGCGCTATTTCCGTTTGTTCAGGTGTCTGCATATTATATTTGACAGAATGATATAAAAAAACCGTCAACATTATAATTAAAAAAATCTCAAATAAAATTTTTTTCATATCACCAGTTCCTCTGCTCAAATTATGAAACTTATCGTGGAATCCCCAAAACCAATATCACTATACTTATCGAATCCCTGCCCAGACTCCTTCGCGCTGATCGTCTCACCGCCGTACCTGCATTAATTTCCCTTCCTCCTGCATCCTTTTACTACTCCACTACAGCATAGGTTTTGTTCCAAACATCCACAAGGAATCTGATGGTTTGAACTCCATTGCTACAATAAGCACATGCAATATATCCATTCCGTCCTATATATGTATAATTATCATCTATGTTCCAAGTGGCACCTTTACCTTTGCCAGTCCTATCCACATAATCATATATTGCCAGAATAAATCCATTATTGTAGATTACATCGTGTAGATAACCTGCAATATCAAAATTAAGAGACCACTCCGCACCCTTTCCGTCAAACCAGTCCTTATAGGAATACCATTCCAGCATAGAATTATAGGAATATCTCTCATCCTGCAAGATAATATCTGCTTTACTTCCTTTGCGAATATCAGCCATTATAATATATACAGGAAGTGCCCCTCGACTATCTGCAAAAAGAATATACAGCTCGTTACCCGTCTTTGATTCCACATAAGCCTGGCACGCGTCCTCACTATAATATATCCTTCTTAATTCCCACTCTTCATTTTCCATCCCCGAATCAAGGGCATAATCCTTTACTGCGCATGCTGCTTTGCTTTCCATCGTAAGATTGTAGTGTGCATGTTGTGCATTTATAAAATAGTAGTAATCCGGAAGTTCCTCCACTGTCAGATCACATTCACGCCATATGCTGTCCATTTCATGCTTTTCTGTACGGCTGGCTGATGATTTCACATCAACCTGTTCCGTTATTGCTGATAATACACTGCAAATTATAATAATGATCGAATAAAAGTATCTTGTTTGCATCATAGGGCACTCCCTCTCACAACATTAATTTGTCAGTCATCTACACCATCAAACTTTGTATAAACCTGATAAATCTCATTGAAGTTTACTAAATCCATCTAAACTCAGTTCTACATGAATGTAGTGTCTTCCTGATTCATCCCACGGTACTATAAAATAAATATGATTTTCCTTTAAGAAGAATATATCTGTACGCGCTATGTATTCTTCGGAATCAAATAACTGTATAAAATTATCAATCTCCTGTTTGGTCTGCACCGACAATCTCTATGCCTGGAAACTCTATTGTCTTATGTATCATGTTTGTTTCTATTTGAGCAAAAGAATCATATATATTAATATCTGTTTCCAGTGTCTTTTCATCTTTGATCTCAACTGGTCTATCACTATCTTGTGGCACATGGTCCTGCCATGCGGTTTCGCTTTTTACCAATTCCGTATTTACGTCTCCTCTGGTCTGGTATTCCTCTCTGTCTTCGTATTTTCAATTTCACCAATCATTCTGCCCATAACAAAAGCAGTTAAAAAGCACAGGCATCCTCTTACATATACTTCTATCCTTCCCATCTTCTTTAGCTTGTGTCAATCCCACAAGATCTTCCTTTCTATCTCCATTGTCTTTTTCAGTCTGATTTCATTTAAATCTGCCATTGCTTTCTCCTCATACTCCTGTCTCATCCACTGCCATTCTATATTTTACCGCGGCCCTGCATCATCTTTGCATCATCTTTGCATCATTTATGCATCATTTATGCATTATGCCGCCGTCCTTATTTCCATCCCATATATGCTTCTTTCGGTATTCCCGGTATCCTGTAATAATCCATGCCGAATTCCTCTTTCAAAGAGAGCGTATCCAGCTTTTGCTGCATACGCTCTCTGTCTGTTCCTGTTCACAGCTTTCTGCTGCCCACAGGAAAGCCATCATTGCTGTCTGTCGTATGATCTTTACCAACTTCCCTCATTTTTTGCATTTAAAAAGCAACCGTTTATTTCAAACGATTGCCTTAAATTTCCTTACCATCCTTAAAATTGTGCTTAATCTATCAGTTATATCCTTTTTAGTGACATTTCTGGATAAGCCAATGCCATATCAGCTTTCCATTATCTACAGAGTAAATAATCCGATAATCCCCAACACGCAATCTTAATAATTCATCATGACCTTTTATTTTCTTTATGTCCTCCCCATCTGGAAGTTGTTCTATTGCATATGCGATGCGTTTTCGCTCATTCACAGGTAACTTGTCGATGAACTTTTTGGCTTTCTTCTTAACAATAATACGGTACATCAGGCAAGTCCCCACTCCTTCATGCATTCCTCAAGAGGAATATCTTCTTTGTCTTCATCAGGAGCATTTTCATAGTTTTCTACCATTCTCTGGCAAAAAAGATCGTCTGCTTCCTCATCGGCTGCCACTCCTTGGACATATGCAAGCACATAACCTATTTTATAATCTGGTATAACGTCTAAAAGTTCAATAATTCTTTCTTTATTACTCATACGCTATGACCTTCTTTCCTATTGATACAACTATTATATGCAAAATCTACGCTTTTTTCAAGCCAAACTAAAAACCATTTGAAATATCCCAAATGCGCTTGACAAAAACATTAAAATGTGCGGCCATTTCCTGCGGCTGCATTCCGGGGAAGAGCCTCCCGATGTGGAAGGCCTGATCAGAAAGCACACGCTTCCTGGCAGGCATCTTTCATACCTGTTCACTTGTCATGCAATAAAGTAGAAATACTGTCCGGCAGATGACAACATAAAAAACGGCGTCCCTCATCTCCCCATAACAGGATAAAAGCACGCCGAATTGTTCAATAAAATTGGGGGCAATGGATCATACTTCTTTATGACTTTTGATACAAATATCCCTCTGCCTCTTTCTCAGAAAGAGCATACCTTTGCATGATCGCATTTTTTATTTCCAGATCTCCATGGCCAAACGCTCTCAAGGTATCCACCGTTCCGTTGATACCTTCTTTGATACCTTCTTTAATACCCTCTTTCCGGCCTTCTTCCATTCCTTCTTTTTCCCTGAGCAGCAGGTGCGGCTCCATGATCTCCAGTAATGCCTGACACATTTTACCATCTCCCATCAATTCTTCTATGACCTGTTTATTTGCTCCTATGCTTACTTCCAAAACCGAATCTGCAAACTCTCTTTCTGCCTTCCCTGTCAGTTTCTCGGCACTTTCTATCAATCTGACCATCTTCTCCTTCTCCATCCGCTCCGATAGAGAACCAAGCCAGATATGGGATATCTCATCCAGTTCTTTTGTGACGATGATCTGCGTTGGGAACAATACGTTTCCTTCAATATAGTATATCCCTCGATAGGGATTTGATGTGACATAACCATGTTCCCGGAAATACGCAAACAGGCCGTCCGGCCTTGCCTCCCGCACCAGCGATACCGTCACATCATCTGCCCTGATTGCATCCACCCGTTCCCCGTAAGACTTATACAGGCCGGCATATGCCCCTGCTTTGTAAAAAGCATCAATATCCAGCGCATCGTCCGGTGATTTGTACTCCATGATATTATGGCCCCTGAACAGGATACCGATCTCATTCTCTATCCTGACGGATGTCTCTTTCTTGATCACCAGCAGGTCGATCTCCAGCGGCTTTGTGTTCAGATTGTATTCTTTTTCAAAGATCAGCCCTTTGCTGTTCCTGGCAAACTCCAGATTCATCGCTGCCACAAAGCCTGGATGCCATTGTATCTTTGTCTCCTTCGCATCCTCTCCTTTGTATGTTTGAATTATATCACAAAAAAAACGTTTCCAACAATATGATGCAGGTGTTGCACAGACTAAACTCCTAAATTACTGTTACATGTGCACGGCCTTCAAGACGTATATCGTCTATATCTCATACGATTTTTTGAAAAGATTCCCGTGTATCAGGGTTGTAAAATGTTCCAACTGTTCCTGCATACGCCATCCATCCAGTCAGCTGCAAAAAGCCTGTCCAGCAGGGTATGAAAACCTGGCACAGATTTGATCTCTCCCTCTAAAGCTGAGAGTCTATCGAACACCCCTGGCCATCTTCTGTAATACAACATCCAGAGAATCTTCACACCTATAAGTGAGCACAAATAGCTTTTTCCCAAGATCCATGATACTCCATCCAGATTCCATCCTTTTCATTCTTTCACGTGCGATAGAAAGGATTTTTTCTTCTCTGCGCAGATAGGAACTCATCTCTTCCTGCGTGTCCTCTGCTTTATCTTCCATCACTGGCAACGCTGTCTGCATGGATGTCCGAAAACATGTATCCAATAGCTCAAAAATATCCATCTGTTCATATAGATCCAAACTCTTACCCTCCTCCTTTTCAAATTTTGCAACAAAAAAAGACCTGTACGTTAATGTACAAGCCCTTTCATTACATGGTAAATCTCTCCTCCTTACATGCAAGACCACTTATCTTCGTGGGATTGCACCTTACAGCATTTCGCGACTGTACTTATGATAAAAAAGATTGATTATTTTTATTATACTGATCTATTCTTTCAATTTTTCTGATTGATACCATTCCTCTAAAACATCATATGCCGTCCTGCTTTTGTCATTGCTAAAAATCAAATCATAGCTATAATCTGCGTTTAGCTTATTCTCCACAATATCATACACCAATTTAATCTGCGTAGGCATATCCCTTTGGTATTCCTGACATATTCTATTAAGCTTCTTTATATCCTCATTAATAATTTTAACTGCACCTTTTTGTCTGGCCACTGAAACATCATAAGTTTTTTCCCCACTTTTTATGGCATCATTCAGCTTATTTTTTTTAACAACCTTGCCGTTTATCCTATAAAAAAAACCACTGGATATCACATTATCTTCAAAAGAACAATAGATATAAATTCTCTCTGCCCTTTTTTCAACATATTCCATACAAATAGACACCATATCAGCCTGTAGTTCCGAAAAATAATCTTCAAAGACTTTATCCATAGATATTTCCCCCATTAATTTAAAATATCTTGATTGAAAAACTCTCCATCAATAGTATATTCTACATCAAGTTCTGTAGGACGTAAACTATCTCCACTATATTTTATATCAACCTTTACTGTAACCTCCTGTCCATTACTTATAGCATTTGCCCATTGGTTCTCTATTTTTTTATACGTGCTCAGATTCGCATTTTGCGACTGTGAAACAATATTATCCAATTTAGGATTTGACAATCCCATGCTAATTACCCAATTAGTGACCGCCTTTGATGACCCTTTGATAGACTGATAGTTCGCCTGTCCCATAGCCCCCGTCATCATATTGGTTCCTGTAAGACATGCCGAGTAATCATTCACTTTGACCAACATATTGCTGGCTGTCCCCGTATAGCCTGTCAATATTGCCGCTGACACCATGGTCTCACTGCTCACAAACCCTCCTGCCTGCGGTATCATTGCTCTCCTGCGGTGTATACGCATGGATCCTGGCGGCCGCCAGCCCTCTGCAGGGACAGATGTTCCGGATGCAGCTCCATCTTCTTACCAGCTGCTGTCATGAAGTTCCTCTTCTTCTGCTGAAATTCCCGTAATGCCGGTGCCTTGGAAAATAGTCGGAGCCGTCATTATCTCAAGTCAATAAAATAGTGAGTAATAAGGGGGACTACCGTATTTCCGGCAGAATCCTTCATATCACTCACCATTTCGATGATCACTTCGAAAACATGTTCAAAAACGTGATTCTCTTTAATGTGGTGGAAATTTATTAGAATTTCCTAAAATATGCCTTCTGTATACTTAATACTTTACTCATTATCCTATGATCAGGCATATTTGATCACTACACGTTCAAAAAAACCTTTATTCGCACTAACAAACTGTCCTGTATCACCTTTTTCGATCTGCTTTGTCGCCAGCTCAACAGCTTTTGATTCCTGCCCGGAATCAATATAAGCCAGGCACTTTAATGTCTCTAAGGCCAGTACCTGCTTTCCAGAAAAAATATAATCGATAATATCATTATTCTCACAAAAAACAGCAAAGTCCTTCGTTGCTTTATCGATAAAATCATTTGATATCCCATCAATATCTTCTGTCAGCGGTATTTTGCCATTCGATATGGATACGCCAGGAGACACAAAGGCTCCATTCACCCTGAGTGTATTACTTCGTTTCATATTATCCTCCATATCCATGATCTTCCAAAAGATATTGTCGAATGACATTTTCTTCGCTTCCAAGCGGTAAACCAGCTCTCCAGAAGATACAAACGTAAAAAACCCATATAACAGATCATCCTCTTGAATCTTATAAAACATATACTGCGGAGCTTTATATCCGGATTCCTTTGCCTTTTGCTGAATCCGCTTTACATATTCCTTCCGAAGCTGCTTATCTATCTTCATTCTCCGATTCCTCCGTTATATGGCATTCTATTGACAGATCAAGTTCATTGATCCGACCAGGTATCTGTTCCAGAAAACGATATGTATTCTGCGTTGGCTCAAACATAAAATGAATTTCAAAGATTATATGTTCTATTGGTGTATCCGTATATATCTCTTTATATTGTCCACTTTCACAGAATCCAATATAAGCATTGATCTTTTCCTGCAAAATCAATAAATGTTTATATTCATCCTGCCAATCCAGATGATCTGTGATCAACATTTTCATTGTCTCATTCTCTGCCAATCCAATTCCATCTACTGCTCCACTCTCTACTACCGACATAATATGTTCCTCCTGCTTACATAATCTGGTCTAATAACTTTAATTTTCGTTCCGGCTGGAATTTGATAACCTCCAGTAAAAATATCTTTACCCGCTCCAACCACAATGCCTCCGCTCGCCTCTATCTCTTTAAAAGCATTTTTTTGATTTTGTGTCAGAGGAGCTGTAGCAGATGGAGAAACTGTTGTTGTATATCAGGACGAAGTCAATTTCCAGGTAAGTGTCTCTGTCACAAGGAAATGGGTCCTGAAGGGTTCCTGCCCGCAGGTGAAGTCTGCACCTGGGCGGGAAAGCATTGCATACAGCGGATATGTGGTGCCTTCCACCGGGGAGCTTTTGCTACCAAAGCCTTCCTGGTTTAATTTTGAGACAGTCATCCAGTCATTCCGTGACTTCATCCGCTCTTACCCTGTCCAGGAAGGGAAACGCATCTATCTTGTCCTGGACAACGCACCGTGGCATAAGAAAGCGGTACGACTTGTGCAGACAGAAGCCCTTGAAGCATATCAGGATATCCGTGATAAACTTACACTGTTATTCCTGCCGCCCTATTCACCGGTTCTAAATCCGATTGAACAGTGCTGGAGGATTACGAGGCGTGAGATGACCCATAATACATACTATGCAAACAAAAACGAATTTGAAAAATCTCTGGATGACTATTATGCCCAATACAGGGAACCAAACGAGAAATTTTCCTCGCTCTGCTCATTTGAGTACAAAAATTAATGTCGTTTACTCTAATTAGTGGGAGCTATACTAGCCAAATCCAAAAATAAAATTTCATTAATCCATTGATCAATGCAAACTTTATTTTCTTCTAGATAATTAGGAAAACTTGTTAATTTTTCAAAATTTATTTTTTTAGAATTTTGCCACCATTTCGGCAATCGATACATAGCGTGTGAGAAATGATAGCATGCACTACACCATACCCACATACTTCCTCGTTCATCTCCCTCCATATTTCTATGAAAATATAGATGTCCCTCCTTTTTCCCACAAATAGGACAAACAACTGGAAAACATCCTTTATTTTCAGTTTCAATATTATCCAAAATGTCCATTATTTTATCATCATTATCTAGCCACACTCTATCTTCCTCCATTAATATAATCCTCTAATGCGTCACCCGCACTATAAGCTGATGGTTCGGGTGCAATTCCTCCCCTTATGAAATCTCTCGCATGATTTAACTCATGGGCAATTGTATTCGCTAATTCTGTCTCGCTCATCAAAGCGTCTGGTCCAATTTCTATAACATTTGGATTTACTGCTGTCGTTCTTCCATATGTACCTGGTCTCAGATCTGGATTATATTTGATAGTTATATCTTGACCAGATCCTTTTAGGTTAATCCCATATTTTTCAGCAATGGTATTGGCATACGTCTCTGGATCCAATGCCATATCTAAGTTTTTTTCCGTTACCGGAACTGGTTGACCTTTTCTATTTCTTACTCCTGTACCATCCGTATGCTGTTTATAAGTTTCTTCGCTCTTAATACTACCACTTTTTCTTTGTGTATTATTATTTGTACCATATAATCTCGGATTTGACAACCCAAACTCCATCACCTTATTACTGGCTTGCGCTGATGTCTCTTTGACCAACTGATAATTCGCCTGTCCCATAGCGCCCGCCATCATATTGGTTCTTGTCAGGCCTGCCATGGAATCATTCACTTTGACCAACATGTTGCTGCCAGTCATCGTATACCCTGTCGTCATGGCCGCTGTCATGATGGTCTCGCCGCTCACAAACGCCCCTGTCGGCAGCATGATACCCGTCATCCCATATTGCGCAGCCTGGGCCATCACGACTTCCGATGCATATGGCACCATGAAAAAAGCCGCTCCCGCCACTGCTCCCTCTGCAGAACTGGTCATACCTGTCAACGCATAAGACCCAAGACTGCTCACTTCCTGTCGGCGGTAATCATTGATCGCCATGCCTCCTACTGCCGCCATGCCGCAGAATCCTGCCAGCCTTCCTACGACCCATGGAGCGAATGCCGCCGTTGCCCCTCCTGTTAACACCACAGATGCCCCATAGGCTGCCAGCGCTGTCACAGTCCCTACTGCTGCCAGGCCGGCAAGGCAGTTCCCCAGCAGTTCTTCCCAGCAGAAGCCATCAAGGTCAAGTTCCGTCTCTTCCGGGTCATCATTATAGGGCCTGTAGCGGGTAAACTCCTGCCCGCACAGGATACTCACGTCGGACATTGCATTAAACTCGTAGTTTAACATGAATCCCGCATCCCCTGTCCCCGTTGGCGGATTGCTCCTTGTCCCGCTGGGAATGATATCCTTCTCTCTTTCCTCACAGTACGCAGGTGACTTGAACATATTGATCTCCTGCGGTGTATACGCATGGATCCTGGCGGCCTCCAGCCTTACAGGCCCGGCTGCCGTCAGCTCCATCCTGCTACTGCTCTCAAACATTACCGCCTTTCCGTCAGACACGGCAGCCCAGGCGCCGGAGTCGGTATCCATGAGATCGCCGATCTGCCGTTCTCTTTACTCCTTATCTTGTGATAAACATACTCTTTCCGCGCGGCATTGTCTTTCCTATGATCCGCCTCATGGTACTTCCGGCTGATCCCCACGCTGCATGTCTCCGCTCCCTGTCTGAGCGGTATCCCCTGTTCCATCCCAAGATACAGCACCCTCTTCTTCGAAAAGCTGTCCGCATACAGCGGGATGTGCAGATGGCTTCCCAGACGTTTCAGGAACTGCCAGTCTGTCTCCCCGTACTGGATGACCGGCTCCCCGATCGCCTGCCTTACAGAATTTAGGTTATTAGTTTCCGGAACTACACTCTGAAACCCAATCTAAAAACACTTCTCCTGCATTTTTTCCTGTTTTTTCTGAGCATATCTCTTTATATTTATATTGTGCATCATATTTTCCTGTTTTTGCATCATAATACATTTTCATTTCTGTCGGAATAGGCATATCGTAATTTATGCATATGTTCTTTACTTTCTCTAAATCATTTGCTCCTAATTTCAAAAACTGCATTATTAATGCTTTATTGATGCCTAATTGATTCAACATTTTTAATTTATTATTTATAACAAAAAAAGTATTAAACATTTTACTTTTTTTCTCAATAAAGCAATATATATAAACTTTATCTACTTTTTGCCCAGCAACCTCTAAACACAATGAAATTAAACTTGATTGTAAATCCATAAAGTCATCTTCAAAATTTTTTCCCATTTAGCTTCTGCCTCCAATCTAATTGCTAATCGTCTGAACAAATGGTATATCATCTATAGTACATAATACATCAAATGAAGCAGGACGCATACTACCCTGATCATAATTAATATTAATATCTACAATCACTTTTTTTCCATTCTCTATTGCTTTAGCCCATTGATTTTCTATTATATTATAATCACTTTGATTTACTCTTTGTGCTTGGGATACAAGATTATCCAACTTTGGCAAACCGCCAAACCTATCACCAAATAAATGTCCTGCATGATCTCCCGTCTCTTTCCCATAGGTATTCGGGTTATGATTAAGTCTACCTTCATGCATTTTTAATTGTAAATTATCCGTATTTGCATTAACTATTAACCCGTTTTCATTTGTTTTATAAATATAATCATGCTCCCCCGTTTTATATATAACATTTGCCTTTAATCTGCCCTTCTCCAAGTGCGAACCGTCTATAAGTATACTACGCTCCTTACTCTCCCACACCACATTTTCTGAACCATACTTTTCCTTGAGGAACGTCTCCCATTCTTCCCCACTACGTGGTATTTCATTTTCAAAATTATTCTTACCATTCTTATATGATGCATTCTCCTTTATGTTCCCTACATTATTATTTGTACCATATAATCTCGAATTTAACAATCCCAAGCCAATCACCACATCGCTGCCGCCCTTTGATGACCCTTTGATAGACTGATAGTTCGCCTGTCCCATAGCCCCCGTCATCATATTGGTTCCTGTAAGACATGCCGAGTAATCATTCACTTTGACCAACATATTGCTGGCTGTCCCCGTATAGCCTGTCAATATTGCCGCTGACACCATGGTCTCACTGCTCACAAACCCTCCTGCCTGCGGTATCATTGCTCTCCTGCGGTGTATACGCATGGATCCTGGCGGCCGCCAGCCCTCTGCAGGGACAGATGTTCCGGATGCAGCTCCATCTTCTTACCAGCTGCTGTCATGAAGTTCCTCTTCTTCTGCTGAAATTCCCGTAATGCCGGTGCCTTGGAAAATAGTCGGAGCCGTCATTATCTCAAGTCAATAAAATAGTGAGTAATAAGGGGGACTACCGTATTTCCGGCAGAATCCTTCATATCACTCACCATTTCGATGATCACTTCGAAAACATGTTCAAAAACGTGATTCTCTTTAATGTGGTGGAAATTTATTAGAATTTCCTAAAATATGCCTTCTGTATACTTAATACTTTACTCATTATCCTATGATCAGGCATATTTGATCACTACACGTTCAAAAAAACCTTTATTCGCACTAACAAACTGTCCTGTATCACCTTTTTCGATCTGCTTTGTCGCCAGCTCAACAGCTTTTGATTCCTGCCCGGAATCAATATAAGCCAGGCACTTTAATGTCTCTAAGGCCAGTACCTGCTTTCCAGAAAAAATATAATCGATAATATCATTATTCTCACAAAAAACAGCAAAGTCCTTCGTTGCTTTATCGATAAAATCATTTGATATCCCATCAATATCTTCTGTCAGCGGTATTTTGCCATTCGATATGGATACGCCAGGAGACACAAAGGCTCCATTCACCCTGAGTGTATTACTTCGTTTCATATTATCCTCCATATCCATGATCTTCCAAAAGATATTGTCGAATGACATTTTCTTCGCTTCCAAGCGGTAAACCAGCTCTCCAGAAGATACAAACGTAAAAAACCCATATAACAGATCATCCTCTTGAATCTTATAAAACATATACTGCGGAGCTTTATATCCGGATTCCTTTGCCTTTTGCTGAATCCGCTTTACATATTCCTTCCGAAGCTGCTTATCTATCTTCATTCTCCGATTCCTCCGTTATATGGCATTCTATTGACAGATCAAGTTCATTGATGCGATCAGGTATCTGTTCCAGAAAACGATATGTATTCTGTGTTGGCTCAAACATAAAATGAATTTCAAAGATTATATGGTTTATTGGTGTATCCGTATATATCTCTTTATATTGCCCGCTTTCGCAGAATCCAATATAGGCGTTGATCTTTTCCTGCAGAATCAATAAATGTTTATATTCATCCTGCCAATCCAGATGATCTGTGATCAACATTTTCATTGTCTCATTCTCTGTCAATCCAATCCCATCTACAGCTCCACTCTCTACTACTGACATAATTTATTTCTCCTAGCGTAACCCGAGTTCCCAGAATTTTTTCATTTTTCAGACATTATCTTTAAACTAGCTACTGCTTAAATATCATCTTTTATTGTATCATTGCTTCTGCTTGGCGCCATTCCGCAAAACATCATAAGATGTCTTGCTTGAATCCTCGCTGTCATAATACCTTTGCTATTTCTTTCAATACATTTTCTAACAGCATATTTAAAAATCGATCCTCCTTGCACCCCATGTCCAACTCTTTAAAATATATCCCATCACTTGTTTTTAAATAAGCTCTTATATTTTTACTTTCATAAAAATCAATATCTGAAGTTAATTGCATATATTTTAAGACTTGTGAGCAACTAATAAACAGTGACTGCATGGCTTTCATTACATTTACATATTTTTCTAAATCAACAATCACCTGACCGTTTCCATGGTATAAATGCGTATTTAATCCAAATAACATCACTAATGTCTGAGTATGAAAACCATCCAAAATGCTTTCTATTGGAATGTCAAATACTGCTATATAGACCTGATCACTATTTTGTAACTTAAGATTCATATCTTCACTAGAATAATCCAATGCATTTTTTCGTAGATTTAAATATTTTTCTGAAACATATCGTTTGCTGTTTTTGTGCTTATCCATCATTTCCTCCTGTATATTTCCTCTTCTCTTACTCTTTTGTAACATTGATCAATCTTCTTATATAATTTATTCCCTCTGGTTATATAAAAATAAAAATCATCTTTTCCTAAAATATCTTTCAATTTTTGGACAGCATCCTTTACATTTTCTTCTCTTGTTGCACTATTATATTTTTTATCCCATACAGATTTCTATGTGCACCTTCATTATCATAAATCTCAATATGCTTATTTTTTTCTTCACCTTTATTGCTTTTAATAGTTGCGTTTTCTCTTATATTCCCTACATTATTATTTGTACCATACAATCTCGGATTTGACAATCCAAGCTCCAGCACATTATTACTGACTTGCTCTGATGTCTCTTTGACCAACTGATAATTCGCCTGCCCCATAGTCCCCGCCATCATATTGGTTCCTGTCAGGCCTGCCATGGAATCATTCACTTTGACCAACATGTTGCTGCCAGTCACTGTATACCCTGTCGTCATGGCCGCTGTCATGATGGTCTCGCCGCTCACGAACGCCCCTGTCGGCAGCATGATACCCGTCATCCCATATGGCACAGCCCCCACCGCTCCATTTTTCCCAAAAGCTAATATCTTACCGGACTTTATAAGCCCCGAATATCTCATACCCCCGTATCACGATCAGATGATCCCCCTGCCAGTCAAACGTATAACTGTTATCTCTTGGAAGTTTTAGGAATAATTCTCTCTTCCCGTTTTCTACATCTTGGGTATATATCCTGAAATTTTTCAGAAGATAGATCACCCCATCCTGATATCCTATGACTCTGGTACGGTTATTCCGTGCTTTATACAGAATACTGCTTTCTCCTGTCTCCGGATCCAGCTTAAATAAAACATCGTATCTTAATTGTTCCTGCCGTATACCGGATGGATTACACCTGATATTCTTAACGGCATGCACCAGCCCTATTATCTCCCCATTCTCTACCGCTAATTTATCCTGCTGTATCTCGGAATACTTATACTCATCCCTGTTCAGACACTTGATCCCGTATTCTTCCGGGTCTCCTTCCACCCAATACGGACAATTACGTACATCCCTTTTACAACTCAATGCGACCAGCTTCTCACCCGCTTTTATTGTACATTTCTGCCCAAATGTAAAAAGCGAACGCCCACTTTCCATTTCCAACAATCCCGTGATCTCGTACCTTTCTTTCTCCTCATCATATTGTCTTTTAATACGTAAGCCCTGATACAGAATTTCCTGTTCCATGCCTGTCCTGTCTTCTTCCGGAAATAAGTCATTCACTTCCACACAGTCTGTTTTCAGATCTTTATCGACAGGACATACATAAAAATATTCCTTCATATATTCATTTAACCACAACAACAAACAGCTTTTTGATCTCGTTATTACTACATATGCTGATTCCGACAGCTGCTCCAGGTCCCACATCCTGAGTATATCCTCTCTGGAGAGTACCTCCTCGTCTACCATCTTCCCGCAGTCAAACCTCCTGACTGTTTCATCCGACAAGGTAGAATAGATCCATTCCCCTACAACAGTCTCACTTTCTATATACTTGCCTTCAGGTTTCTCTGGTAAATATTCTGTTGTCTCTTCTGTCTTAAAAGAATAAAACAGATCTTTTCCATACTCTCCATATCGGAAAAAATAGTCGTCCTCCGCTCCCCTTATGTTGCTCTCAGGGCTAAGCCGCAGTATCTTATATTCATTCCGGCTCCAGTCCGGCATAAAAACCTGATATATTATAAGTTCCTTTAAAAGCAACGAAACTATCCCGATAGCAGTTAATGTTATAATAAATAGCCGCTTCATGCCAGACCTCCTCCCACGCTGTTTTCCGGCTCTACAAAATCTCCGATACGCGCGTTGCTGATCCCTGTCACATCGATGCTTGACGGATCAGTTGATATAGCACCAATTGCCTCCTGTAATGTACCATAACCTTCGTTAACTACATAATTATTGTTTCCGTCTTTATGATAACCATTATGTACAGAATATGTCCCTTCCTCATCTTTTGTAATACTGACAGTGTGTATCATATCTGTGATATCGCTCTTATTATTATAAGCGTTTACTATCACTGTATCACAGTATTCCCCTATCTTATTGATCTCTGCCGTATCCTGGCTGGGCGTTGTCATGACATCATAGCCCTGGTCTCTAAAATAATTTTCCACCGCATATGAATGAGTTTTAATAGGAACACTGTAATATCAAGGCTTTTCGGAGCCTGCAACCACAAAAAAATATAATCAGAGCTATCACATTACGCAAAAAGCCGTCCGGCAAAGTAAGCCTTGAGACATTTTGTCCCGAGGCTTTTCTCTTTCCCGCGCCCCTCCCCCGCGCCTTGCATGGCGTTCTTTTAGAGAGGGGCTCTGGTGGTATATATCTTAGCCCCCTCATACGCACTGTCCGGGTAGATATCCGTCTTAAAATGGCTCGCCAGCCGCTTCGCAAACTTCCAGTCCGTTTCATTGTACTGCAGGACAAATCCCGGGATCGTGCTTCCGGATGACAGATTTAAACTGCCCCAGCGCATCGTCTATCTGCTGTTCCTCAAGCCCCGCCTCAAAAAGGCTGAACGTGAAGTTCACAGTGCCGTCACCGTTCATCCTGATCTCCCGGGGCCGCTGTTCGGACGGATACTTGATCCTTGCCATCTCTGGAGGCATATCGACAAACCCTTCCGGAAGCATGATGGCTGCTTTATATCCCCTTTCTGGTCATTTCTCCCTGATCAATCAAGCACGATCATCTTCTGCTCCCGCCCCCTCTGCTGCGGCCGCCGCAGGTCTGTACCTCTCCTGATGCCGTCCAGTACAGCCTCCAATGCATGGAACAGTTCCTGCATGCTGCCGGTACTGCCGCCTGTCTTCCGGCGGACATAATCCACCAGGACTTCATGCCGGACCGCCTCCCTGCCCTGCAGGAGCAGGTATGCAAACCGGACGTCATGCTCCTGCGCATTGCCGCATTCTAATACTTTCCGCGCAAAATAGTCCGTGACCTCTTTCGACAGTGTATTGCCGCCGGCCGCCGACCATGTGGCATCCGCCAGGTTGACCGTGTCAAACTCCGTCTGGATGTCAAAGAAGTCTTTATAGTCCGTCCGGAGCCTGGCACCCTCTTTCAGCTTGAACCGGCACAGTTCGACTTCATTCTGATGCCGCACGGTATCCTCATCCAAAATGAATTCCGTGATGTACCTGGTGTAATCCGCCAGCTCTTCCTTTGCCGCCAGACGGAATTTCAGGCTGGTATACCGGTCTGTCGGTGCGTACGCTACCTGCGTTTCTTCCGTGATGAGGAAGAGGAACCCCTGACACTTGATGACGCCCTGCCCGATATGCAGCAGGCCTTCTCCGGCCCCTACGCCGCACCCTGACAGGATGCCGTCAGGATACCCCTGGTACTGCAGCTGCAGTGCAGCATAGGAGTAGTCCCGCAGCGCCCATAATAACTCCTTCTTCAAGATCCTTCCGCGTTCAAACGCGGGGTAGATGTGTTCCATACCGCCTCCGCCTTCCTTCTTCTCTCTGCCTTTATTTCATCCCGTCAAAGTAATCCTTCACCCATCCTTCATGCTCGAAGGGGTAGAACTGTTCCGCTCCCATGTAGAGCCTCTCATCCCTCCGGCATACCGGCACGATGACATAGCCCCACTCCCTGCACCGTTTCCATACGAAGAACCGGATCTCCCGGTTGACGATGCTGTCCGTCTCTTTCTGCAGGATATGGCTGCCATGCACCTGCCGGATCTCCTCATAGGTCACTTCCTCAAACCGCTCCGGCGCACAGTCAAAATGGAACCTGTACCTGACCCGTCCTTCCGTATCCTTTAAGAACAGCTGCAGCGTCACATCCTCCAGGTTGCGCGACACATACCCGGTCCCGTCCTCCCGCAGGAAGCCGTTCACCAGTTCCACTTCCCTGCCGGTATGGGTAAGGGCGCTGACCGTATAGGGCAGTGCAGGCTTGTCCGAATACAGCTCCACCTGTGCATACCCCAGCCGCTTGTCCCGCATGAACTTGAGCGCACCGTCAACGCAGCTCATCTTCAGGCCGGTATCCCCTGCACCGTCCCTCTCCTTACGCTTGAACTGTATCATCCTGCCGGGCAGGAACTCCTTTAGCGCCTCCCTGAAGATATCGATCTTGCAGGACTGCCCGGTCAGCTTGAGGAAGGAGAAGTCCCGTATCCTGTCATCCAGGTAGAAGGGCTCCATGAACTTGCGGATGATCCCGTAGATGTCCCCCCGCAGAAGCAGACCGACCTCATACAGGTCAAACAGGATCTTTGGGAATGTCCTGGCTGCCCGCAGCCCGTCCGGCCCCTGTATGGACAGCTTCCACTTGTCCGCACGGATCCAGGCGATGTCAGGATCCTGTCCCGCCTCCGACGTGATCCCGGCCCGCAGGACCCCTGCCTGCTCATAGAACTGCTTCTTGACCTGTTCCGCCAGGAAGAACAGCAGGTAGAAGTTGTTCTTCAACTTGAAATACTCTTCCCTGCTCCTGCCCTCGTACTCCTTAAAGCGGGTGGGGACCCACTGTTCTGCCGCATCATACGCCCCTTCCAGCGCAGCATACAGCTCCCTTGTCCCGTTGGCGTCCACATACCGGAAGATATCCAGGTCCAGCCCCCGCAGGATATCGGCCGTGGATGCCGGAAGCGTCCAGCCATGGAGGGGTGCCAGCGCTTCCACGAGCCTTATTTTCAGGTACTGCATGATCCGGTAGGTCAGGTTGTTGCCGCCAAAGTCCGTATCCCCGTTCTCATAAGCCGTGTCGATGCGGATATGGTAGGCCACGCTGTCGTCCTGTACCCTGAACCGGCACGCGCACAGGTCGGTGGTCCCGCCGCCGCAGTCCACGATCAGCGCCTGGTAGGTCCTCCCCATCTCCACTGCTCCCGCCGCCAGCATGTCGGAGATCGTATTATAGAGTACCGCCACGCCCTCATCGATCATCTCGTCCTCCTCCATGGCATACTCGGGGAGGACCTCCCGGAACAGCTTCTGGAAGAGGAATTTCTGCTTCACCGGACAGGATGCCTGTATCCGCCCCACCCTGCACTTGAACTGGTCTTCCGTGGCCGTGATCACATGCCGCAGGTAGGCCCTGATGATCTCCCGGCGGGCAAGGAACGTCCGTCTGCCCTCCCGGTCGGTGACCTCCTCTTCCTTCCCGTAATCGCTGATCCAGCGCTTCATGTCGTAGAAGATGCTGAACCCTTCGTCCACGTAACAGGCATTCGACAGATCCACTGCCGCCTGTCCGAAGACGAACTCTGCCTTCCCCTGCTCTACGGCCAGGACCCCCGCCACGGAAGGCATGAGCTCCTTTTGCCCCTCGAACATGGTATGCCGGATGCCGTCCTTCACGAATCCCTCTGTAAAAGGCGCCCCTTTCGCGCTCTCGAAGTAGAGGGCGTCCAGGTAGACCCCCGCGGTCGTGTTGGTGGAACCGAAATCGATCACCAGCGGCATCCGCAGGGCGATCGGCTCCCGCACCTCCACATCCATCAGCGGGATGCGGCAGGCCGTCAGGGCTTCCGGCATCCCGTCCTCCTGTCCGTGCCAGGCGGCAAAGAGCCTGTCCGAATCCTGCCGGGAGAAGCAGTACAGGTCATAATCCTTCCGGTCGGCCTCCCTGCAGGACACTTCCTTATGCTTCATCACATACAGATGCTCCCTGTCCTCCCCGCACCTTCGAAGACAGAAGATGCCGCAGACTGTTCTGCCTCCGCTCACCAGGACTGCATTGGTATCTTCAAATGCCGCCCTGTACGGGATGCGTATCCTGTCCCTCTCATCCATCGTGCGCCCCTCATAGACGATCAGCCTGGAGGGGATATGCAGCGCCTTATCCTGCACGGCCCGTATCCGCCCGCTGGCCAGCATCTGCTCCAGCCTTCCCCGGCCGCCCTCATCATCCTGCCGTACCAGCAGCTGTTCCCTCGTCCCCCGGTAGCGCAGGATGACATGGACCAGCTCTTCCTTGTCCAGGGGGTTTAAGATGCCGTGCACGATCTTCTCCCTGCGGCATATCTCCCGCAGCTGGTGCGTCGTCATCAGTTCCAGTTCCCCCTGCCGGTACAGCTTCTTTGGCTCCTTTTCCCTGAGCCCTTCCCTGTTGAGTATGTATCCGCCCATTCTTTTCTCCTGTCGTATGTCCTTCAAAGCTTTATCATCTGCTCACTCATCTATATATTTCTCAAAGCCTTCTTTTTCGATTCATAGAAACAATCTTCTTTCCATGAACTCCTCATCTGGTTCTGTATTTTGGTCCCAATAAAGATACTCCTCTCCCTGCGTCTACCTCTAATATGTAGATTCCTAGTGCTATCCTTCCTGCATCCCCCTGTTCCCCTGCCGTTTTCTTTCTAACTGCATTTTTTTACTTCATCCAAAGAAAAACTCCATATGGCCATATCATTGTCAATCCGCTTTACAACAAGCTCCTTATATTTCTTTACTCCTGCCGCCAGATCCCCCTCTTCGTTAAGAGTAAGCTTTCCATAAAATCCTTCACTAAAACTTTCACTGTTTAGCTCTCTATATTTTTCGTAGCATTCTTCATCCAGCCGCTCATAAATATCGCCATTTTTTACAATCAGGAACAAATTATATCAGGCATTCCATATAGACTTCCAGTGTATTTAATTCAAAAGCCTGCTGGCTGTCTTCCTGCTTCTGAAAAAAAGCTTCAAATTGGTCGGAAGAATAGTCCCCCTCCAGGTACTTACTGCTGTCCATAATTTTATTATCACTCATGATTCACCTTATCCCCTACCGGCAGAATGGTCATTGTATCCTGAACTCACCGCCTGTAAAATAAATATCCCCGTCCAAAGTCATACTTGTACTGCCCTGTCTTACCTGCACCTTGTCCTTTGCTGCGATCATCAGAGATGCGTTCGCGCTGGATATGGTCAGGTTGTCTTTTGCGTCGATCACAACATCTTTATCACTGGATATGGTGATCCCCTCCTTGTCATTCATCTCCAGCCTCATCCCCTGGTTGTTCGTCAGCAGGATAGCTTCCGGCGTAAACAGGATCTCCTTACCATATTTTGTCCTGAAAGATTTACGGTCAGGATCCTGTCTTGCCGTATCCGTCTCTTTGTGTACCGCACTGAGGACGAAACTATCCTCCTCCCGTTCCGGAATATACAGCCGTACACAGTCCCCGATCTCCGGCATACAGTACCAGCCTGTTCCGTCTGCCGAAGAATATACCGTCGAATACAGGAACCAGTTCCGTCCATCCGCAGCCTGCCATTCATCCCCTTTGATGTCCAGCTGTACTTTATCCTGTTTGACAGCTGTCACAACTGCATCAAAGGAACAGCCGGCAGCTTCCTGATGTGTATCTGGAAGCGTCATAAGCGCTTCTTTCGTCCTGAAATAACAAGTATGCATACATTCGGCCCCGTCATATCCTGTTTCTATTCGCCAGGCAAAATATTCCCTGCCTTGATAAGCCAGACTGTCTCCTATCCTGCAGACCTCCCTGTCCTCCAGAATCAGTTCCAGCATATCTTCCGGCTTCAATGTGTCAATTCCATTCTGGTTCTTCTGCATATATTCCTCTACATCCAGCCTGAACCCAAAACGGTCTGTCGGTGCTTCCCTTCTGATTCCATCCGGCAGGCCGATCGTATACCGCACCCCTTTCCGTGTGATATCCGGCACCAGGAAGTGTCCGTTTCTGGCTTCCATACGCCTGATAAACTCCCAGTCCGATTCATGATACTGGATCAGCACACCATCAATCCGGCCATCTTGTCCCGCCGCACACACGCATCTGCCCTCTTGATAAGATGCTGTCAGCCTTTCAGCTATACTGCTGCAGAGTGCATCTTTATTTTGAAAGACTCTGAAATGGGTTCTCTGATCCATCAGTACCGTACCGCTCGAAAGGTACAGTTTCAATATGGTCTCATAACCGTCACAGTCGAACCGGAAATCTGTCACAACACCATAGAACAGGATCATGCGGACTTCCTCTGCCTCTTCCGGCTCTCCCACTCCTTCTATCTTCACCCAGGTCTGCTGCGCAAGGACCGACAGATAACGTTCCCGGTCCTTATCCCGGATCCGCATGGCCACCGATGCCTGCGCATGTCTGTTCACTTCATGCCTGATCGTAAGATCCTGTAATGCTGTATATTGGAATGGCTCTATCCTGATCTGATACTCTCTCATAGTGATCCCCCTGTCTTTCTCTTTGTCCTGACACAGTCAGCACCTGACCGGCTCCATATCCTGCCTGACCCTTTCCAACTGTATCCCCCGCACTTCTCTTCGCAACAGGCTCTCCACAAGGTCAAGCCTGGCCGCGATACATTTTTTCTCATGATACCCTTTTATCATAAATATCGGTGTCTTCCTGATCTGCTCACGGCAGAGAACCCGTTCCGTGATCCTGTTCCCAATGCTGTTATACCGCGTCTGATCCGACATACAGTCCAGTTCCGGCAGGAACGGCATATAATAAGTATGGTTGATGCCTGTCTCCCTGCACCAGAGTTTAACCTGGCGGTACACGGTCTTTGGCATGTACATCCTGATAACTTCCATGAACGGCCGGGAAACCATGACCCAGGGACTGCACAGCAGATCCGGAAAGAATGTCTCCATCGGCAGATCCATCTGCACGATATTCCGCTCCGGAATGCCGTCGTATTCTCCTTTCAGAAGTTTTCTCATGTCCACCGCCCTGTCCTTATTGATACCGTATGGGATACGGTTTCCGGGCTCCTCTTCCATCAGGTAATATTCCATCTGCATACTCCTTCCCGTAAACTACTGTCGCCAGATCCATATACCCGCCGTAGAGGATCTTAAAGCGTTCTGTTATCCGGACCCCGCTCTCTGCCACCTCCTGCCAGATCATCCCCGCCAGCGCCTCCGTCATCCGGAACAGGACAGCGTTGTAGAAATTTCCCCAGTTCTGTTTTGTCTCTGCCAGTTCGTGGCTCTGGATCCTTATGAATCTATGGGCAGCCTTCTGCTTTAGGAAAGCGATATCCTCCCGGTAAATCTCCTGCAGAAAATCCGGGATATACAGCGCGGACACTGTCTGTCTGTCCAGATAGAAACTATCATCCATAGCCTCTATGCAAAGACTGACCTCGTCCATAACAATGCCGCTCTTCAGGAAATGGAATGCCAGATATCCGATCGGGGCTTTTTCGCCGCTGTTCTGTAAAAACAAAACCTTCTCTGAGACACCCCTTATCGCCCGTTTCAACCCGGCCCAGATCTCCTCCCCGTTCTTTTCCATCATTCTTTGGATCTGCCTGCAGGATATCTGGAAACGCTCTTCCATATCTTCCCGCAGATACTCAGATATCTCGCTCCCCCGGCTTATATGTTCGTGGACTGCATACATCATCCTGCTTCCCTCCTTCCCCTGCCTGTATCCAAATCGTCCTAAGCAATTTCAGCATAGCCGGTCTCCACATAACATATTTTTCAAAATCACAGTGAAAATTACCGGATACATAGCTGGTACCTGTCCTAAAAAGGAATATAAGACAGTAAATGCTACCGCTCAGGCAAAAAGCTTTCATATCCTGCCAGAAGATCGGAAGTTCTCCTGCATATACCGTCCCGTTATCATAAAAGACATTCTGCCTGTACAGTTTCTTCATATTCTCCTGGGTCGTCTCCCATAGTACCTGCAGTTCAGGAAATGGCTTTCTGTCCATATCCTCTTCCTTTTCCTCCTCATTCTCGAAAATTCTGGAAAGAACGAGTACCGCCTCGCCGTCTGGTGCCTTCCGGATTGTCCTCTCTCCGCTACAGGTCCTATACCCTGCCGCCATCTCCAATGCGCTCATATCTGTCCAGTCTTCGGGCAGCATCATCGAAAAGGCGCCTTCAAAGAACATTTTCCTGGCCAGTATTGTTCCATCTGTCCCGCCCCATGCCTCATCCTCATTCCCTTCCATCTGTTCCGTCTGCTCCTGACGGTACTTTTCCCGAAGGGTAAGGATCATCCTGTCATAATACTCTTGCATCCGCCTGTTTCTCCCCTGTATATATCTTTATGGCATTCCTGATCCGGATGCTCTTCAGCATCTCCAGAAAATCCGCCGTCTCTTTCCCTATGCTTTCCGTAAGAGAATGCCAACTCCCAAGCAGCATCCTGCCTTCCATGGGCAAAAGGAAGAGGATATGGAACTGTTCCCCCGCAAGGCTCCCTGTGACAAAGGAAAACCACCCTGCTGTCACTTTCGCTGCAGCCATACATCTGGCCTTATGCCAGATACTTCCTGGATATAACTTTTCTATGGTCTTCTGGATCCCTGCGATGGCGCTTTCTACCTGTCCGTCTTCCAGCCCTTCCTCGAGAAGATTAAGGGCCAGGATCCTTCTCCCTGTCCCGTCAGCATATACCTCCTGCGGCTTCACGGCATAAGGAAATCTCCGGCCCGCTTCTTCAGCCGTCTGTCTGGCAGCGCCCGGCCACAACAGGAGGAAGACTGCTCCATCCAGGCATTCTGTCTTTCTATCTATTTCCATATCCAGATCCCTTCCACCCTCCGCGGGAATAATCTATCGGTACCTCAACGCTGTATACTCTCTGTGCTTCACTGCCGCCCAGCAGCGCTTCCTCCATCTTCTGGACAGCACGCTCTTTAATCTCCATCCTGTTCAGCTGCTGTATCTTGTCAATCGCCGGATTTCTGCCTGATCCTCCGGTCTTTACGGTCTCGCTCATGCCATGTCCTCCTTCATTCCTGATCATCTTTCGGATAACATCATTGCTGTAGGTATCCTGGCTGCTGTCATTACAAACATTTGCGGATGACTTCAAGGATGTTTCCCTTTAAGATCTGTTCCAGATCATAGAGGCTCAGTGCAGCCTCTGGTTCCCAAAAACCCTCTATCGGTTTCCATTCCAGTTCTTCCTCCGAAGTCACGTATCGGTTCCTGACCGCATGGAATTCTTCTTCCGTTACTTCTTCACGGTCAATGGCGCGACCGTCTCCATCATGTATATATTTATAGTAATGTGCCGGTTGCCCGTCCTGCCAGTCTATTGCGAGCGTATCCAGTTTCTTATACTCTTCTCCCGCCTGATAGTACATATAATATTCCCTGACGGTGTCTGTGCTCTCTATAAGCTCTGCGATCCCGCCTTCATATAGCTTTATAATATAAGCTTCTCTTACGACGCTCCATCTGACATCCTCGTCCTCATAAGTATAGATGATGTCCGGCTCACAGGAATAGGAATCCCTGTATTTTGTCCCAAACCGCTCAAACGGTGTACGATGCTTCACAAATCCTATGATCAGTTCTTCTCTGCCATCGCCATTCAGATCCTTGATACAATAACGTACCGGACATTCCTCATCCATGTAATAATCCAGCCATTCATATACATCATTCCCCCGCTTCTCCCTGGTATAGAACGGATCCTCCAGCGCACGTTCATACTCCGCCAGGAGATCCTGATAGACTACTGATCCCGCTTCTGCTGTATCTTTCCTGCTATATATCAGACAGCATGCAATCCCTGTGAGCATAATGGCTATAATAAAAATCCTTGTCCTGCGTTTCATTCCTGTCTGCACCCCTCCCTTCAAAAAGATACCTGTTTTTCTCTTTTACGGGTTCCAGAAGCCTTCCAGCGGTTTCCAGTCCAGACGCTCTACATTGGTCGCATACCGGTTCCTTATTGCATGGAATTCTTCTTCTGTTATATCTGCATATTCGGTTGTCAATCCATCTTCTCCATCTATACATCTGTAGTAACGCGGCTCTTCTTCCCGATATTGTTCCTCTACAATGGTATCCAAATGTCTCCCCCCTTCCCCAACTTGATAGTACATAAAATGTTGTCTGATGCCTCCGGATATTAATTCTACAATTCCGCCTTCATAAAGCATCATTACATATTCCTCTTTTATAATGTTCCATTCGACATCCGCGTCTTCATAAGTATATATAATAAAAGGGTGGTATATTTCATCGTATACTCTCCCAAACAACTCAAGCGGCGGATCGATCCACACAGCGCCCAGAACCAATTCTTCCCTGCCGTCACCATTCAGATCTTTAATGCAGTAGCAGACCGGATATCTTCCGATACATCTCCAGATCCAATAATACAGACCATCCGGTGTCTGCGGTTCTTCTGTGTCTCTTGGTAATGTCGGGTCTTTCAGTGCCCGCTCATACTTGGCCAGAAGTTCCTGATACACAGCCGGTTCTACCTTCACCGTATCATCCATTCTATTTGATGATACTCCATACACAATTCCGATGCTGACAATGATGATCAGAATCCCAATATTTCTCCTGATTATCCGTTTTATCTCCACTTAAAATTCCTTTCCTGCTAAGATAGCATAGAGTTCCTCCGCCTTTTGCACTCTTACTTCTTTTTCTTGAAGATACAAGTAAACTGTATTTCCGTTTATAATCGTTTTCTTTTCCAGATCCAACGCCCTTTCATAACTGATCCCCCAAATCAAAGCCGCTTCAGTGGCACTTTTTGCATTTTCAAAATTTTCTCTTGTGCCTACCAATACATGATCTTCTATAAGAAGCCTATTATTTCCCCATCCGTCTTTGTAATCTCCTGTATATTCCTTCCATGTATAATCACATTGGTACGCATAGTCAATCCATTTATCCTTTGCTCTATCCTCAATTAGCTTTTTCTCTCTTCCTCCTCCAAGTTGAAACAGGCCATAATATCCTCCATTCTTAGATGACGGATCAAAGTTCGATTCTTGGAACACATTCCCCATTATCCCCGCCACCGCATATTCCGATAATCCTTTATCAATAAAGAACTTCCAGACATAGATTGCCACATCAGGGTCCTTGACTCCCGCTTCCAAAAGCTGCGCTATGATCTTAATCTCTTCCAGTGATACTTTCTCGTTCTCTGATAATTCATTTTCGTCATCCAGTTCGCTCTCTGTTTCAATATAACCCGGGTCTATGGGATAGATGAACCCGCCATGCTTACAGAACAGAACGGATTCCATCGTGATCGTTTCCACCATACTGCCATCCTCATTTTCCACTCTGCCATCATATCCCAGATCAAATATGAGATTTTCCCATTTATCATTCAGTTTCATCAAATACTGGCATGTCCCGAGTTTCCGCAATTCTTCCGACATCCCTGCGTAAATCAATGCCTTCTTTTCATCCTTTCTGTCCGGAGGGTTTACACAATTACCGAAAGAAAAAATATTGACCCCCTTTTCACTGTCCTCAACCGTCGCAAAGCATTGTTCAGCGCCATTCTTAGCCGTCTTATTTCTCGTCACCTTCAGCTTCGTTTCTGTACATCCCGCCGGCACCTGGAATTCCACACCTTCTGCCTCTACTGTTTCCTGTGTACAATGTGTACAGGTAAGAACCGCCTCATCCACCAGATAATGATTCTTTTTCCTCTTCTCTTTCAGATATGCCATATAGTCTGTAAGATATACTTCCAGGTCAGCCAGTTCTTTGGCCTGCTTGACATCCTCCCATCTCTCTCCCGAGGAAAGAATCGTATCTGATGAATAATTACCTTCCAGATACTTTGTCTCATCAATATTCCTCTTCTTATCTTGCTTCGTATCCATGCACATACTATGATATCCTCCTCCGCTCTCCTACTGTCAGCTCCACGCCTGGAAATGTTGTCTCTCCCTTCTTATCTCCGGATTGGCATGACCAATGGCATACTGCCTATAATGCTCTCCATGACAGGATCCATTCCGGGATCCTCTCCTGCCTGCTCCGGGATATTTCCCAGCACCGCTGACACCAGCCTGCCATCCGGATAAAGTGCCGCCTGTCTGGCAGCGGGACTTTTATGCTTCTTCCCGCCGACCTCTGGAACTGCAACTTTGAATCCAGACTCCCTGGCTGTCGAGTCAAAAGCATTACAGAGATTGATAACCGCCGGATTAACAAGGTCTCTCCTGACCAGTGTAGCTTCTTTGGCTGCCTGCAATATCACCTGCTTCCCTCTCAGTTCTACCTGTCCTTCTGCCAATACAGACATTTTATTACATGTCTTGGCTTGCAATAATGTTCCATCCTGTAATGTCAGCTGTGCATTTTCTTCTTTTTTGTTCAGCAACCCCATCTCAGTGGGTTTCAGATACAATTTCCTGCCATTATCCGCCGTAAAGTACCTGTCATGACAGTCTGCAAGTTCCCCACACGTTTCCCCATTTTCACGTATATTATAGATGACGGTTATATTATCTTCCTCATCTTTATCGAAGTAGGCGGCAGCCTTTGTACCTCTCTCCGGCATACAATACAGTAAATTTCCCGTGAGCGGCCTCCAGGGAAGATCCCATGCAGTCGCCGCATTCTGTTCCCTGTCGATATCCAAATGCAGCCTGACCATCTCCTTTCCTGTCTGCAGAACTCTTCCAGACAGTGTTACCCCTTTCAGCGTATCTGCTGGGATCCTCTCTGCTTCAAAACATTGCGTAGGAAATACCCGACATGTACAGGTGAAAAATCCTCCCTTGGCTTCTGCCACTGTCTCCATCACATGATACACACACCCGTATATGGAAAATCTGTTACCTATTTCTGCGCGGTCCAATCCTCTGACTTCATAACCATACTGACAGTCTCCCATTATATATGGGGCCGGTCTGTTCTCACACGCTATTCTGTTCCGAAATGGGAGGACGGAATAATGTACACTGTCCAGATCAATCCTGCGTTCAACCATACCGTCTGCCAGTCCGGCCCGGAACTTGATTCCTTCCTGTCTGTCGATCGAAATGACATCCGTCCCCAGATGGCTCAGGATCCGTCTGAGGAAACAATAGTCCGTCTCCTGATATTGGACAAGCGGATGCGTAAGCTGCCTGTCCGGAACCTCCCACGACATGGACGCTCCGTATTCCCGCACCACGCTCTCCGCCACGTCCCGGTATGTCATCATCCTGTCCTGGAAGGATCTTGAACGCCGCCCGATATCCATCTTCCACGTATAGGAACATGCCCTGATATGGAGGGTGGCATATTGCCCTTCTTCCTTGTATTCCACACTTTTCAATATACCTGCAAACAGGATCTCTTCTCTGCCCGTCGCGTCCTCAGCAATGACTTCTATCTGCTCCCGCGCCAGATTAGTAAGCACCCCTCTGACCTCATTTCCCTTAACAATCCCGCTCACCTCTGCCTCAGTATGCCTTCCGTACTTCGCATGGATACGGCAGGTATGTATCGTCAGAAAAAAGAACCTGCTCCTGATATGCAGCCGTCCGGAAACGATCCTTTCTTCCATGTTATCCTGTTCTTCTGTATATCTCATTTTATCCCCCATTCCACTCTGGCCTGTTGTCTTTTCCGCCCTGTATGCCAATGTTAGAAGACCACCACCTCGTCGACCACCATCGTCTCATCCACCCCTATGATCCCGAAATGGTGCCCGTAGAACCAGTGCACTGTGGCCTGCATCGGCAGGAACATCTCCCGCAGGAAGGCAGTCCGCTCCCTTTCCCGTTCCGATTCTGCCGCCCCCAGATAGACCAGCAGCTCATGTGCCGTCTCATTGTTCTCATACAGGAAAGCCCCGGGATATACCCCCAGCAGCGCCCTCCTGAACTCTTCCATGTGATTCCCTGTCTTTAAGAGATGCAGGCCGGCACGCAGGATCCCCTTCTGCTCCATCCGGTCGAACAGGCGGAAGCGCCGGCAGGCTCCCTCCCCGTACCTTCCCTCCCGGATATCCCTCCTGAGCAGGCTGCAGAAGAAGTCCTCCCCGGACAATCCCTGCCGCAGGTCCAGCTGTACGATATAGTGCATGCAGACGTCAAAGAACACCTGTCTCGTCTGTTCCATCCCTTCTATATTCCGATCGAACAGCCTGCCGAACACATCCCCGAACCGGTAGAGCTGGTTGATCTCCACGGTGTCCTCCTCCGGGCTTTCCAGGTTCAGGTCCATGAACGATACTTCTATGTACGGGCTGGGATCGGATGCTTCCACAAAGCGCAGGCCTTCCCGCTCCCTGCCGTGTCTCTCTGCCTGTAGTACTGCTTCCCATGCGTAATTCATAGCTTCCTCTCCTCACCCTGGAACTTCTTTTTGTACCCCCAACGTCCTGCCGGCTTTAAAGTAGAGATATACCGGCCCATGGGACACAACTTCTTCTACAACTATACAAAAGAAAGTTCCATTCCCACTGCCCCGCGCTCCAGCAGGCTCTCTGCCAGTTCCTCACAGATCCAGATCTCGGATCCGCCCGGCCGTTTCGTCCGATACAGGCTCTCTCCTTCTTCCTCTAACACCGGGCAGTAATATGCTACGCTCTCCTCCCTTACATTATCAGAGAGGACCACGGACAGAAAGGGCATCGTCCTGTCATAAAGGCGGATAACCTCCATCGCCTCCTCTGATACCAGAAGGACCGGATCGATCAGGATATCCGGATAGATGGTATCCACCCCTGTCTCCATCTTAAGGAGCAGATGCGCAGGAAGGCTCCTGTAGTCATGCCGGTTCAGCTTCCTCACATCCAGTATTCCCTGCCAGCCTGTCACCCGCGGGATAGGATTCCCCTGCTGCGCTGTCAGATGCAGATAGCGCCGCACCGCATGTCTGTCTTCTTTTTTTAAGCCTGCGTTCAGATTTTCTATAACCCCACACCTCCATATGAATCGGATCTGTCTCCACCCCTGCCGTTTTTACTCATTCCAACTTTTATTCTTTGCCAGCGTTTGCCTATCCTCTTTGGTTTCAAAAAGTTCCTCAAGCCACTCCTTCACGCGGCGTCCTACAAATTTCCAATACATTCTTAATAAAACACTAATCAGACAACCAAAAAAGAGACAAATTGTAAAATAATACGGTTCCGTTAGATAATAGAAACACATACGCAGGTATAGTAAATAATAGATTATCCATTCTCCACCTTTTTTCAGCTGAAACCTAACTATACTTTCGCCTTGAATATTTTCAATAATCTCTCCACAAACTTTAGGTAAAAATGGATTTGACGCACCACGCGGAGGCATTCGATTTGAATTTATACGAAAATCAAACTCTTTATCAGTCACTTTTCCTGCTACAAAGAGATAATCTTCTAAGTTCAAAAGAATATGCAAGTTTAAAAAAAAATTCTTTTTACTCCTTAATATCGTCACATTTTTTAGTCGCCTTTCAAGTTCCTCCCTGGTAATAAATGTTACTAATTCAAAATGCGGATTCCACCCCTTTTTTTGCATATCATTATCACTCCTTCGCTGTCATCAACATGCCAAATAATTCCTCAATTCCAAATGTCTTGGACATATTAGTATGAAATTCCAACGCCGCTCCTATACTTAGAAAAACTGCTATCCCAACGGGCTTCATGTCATCGCCTTCTCCTGAATATAGAATATCTAAACCCACAACTAAAAATCCACCAAACGAGCCTCCAGTTGCAGCTCCAAACCCCCTACTGTCAGTAACATTTTTCATCCCTGGATAAAAGGAAAAAACAAGTCCTCCCTTTACTCCTTTTCCTACTTGGGCCCCACTACCTGTTGATACCTGAAAATCTTGATTTCCAGCCATATCAGCTGCATATTGTGCTGATCCACTAATATTCACACCCATTCCTATAGATCCTGCTAAACCTATCGCTGCCACAATTGAAGGTCCACTATCCTGGCTTTGTTGCTCTTCCCTGATTTTTTGTGCAGCTTCCTTCAGTTCAGCTATTTCATCATCATCCAAAAAATATGAAAGATTACTCTCATTTTCTTTTATTGTTAGTTTTTCAAACAGATCAGGTACGATACTCTCTTCTTCAGGTGACTGCAACTGCAACACTGGCAATTCCGGTGTCCTGCCATTCAGATCTACAAATCTGACCGGGTTACTCCAGCAGTATCCATAACGATTCCATGTCTTTGGCATCATTACACTTCCTCCGACCAGATCTTCTGCCAGAAATCTCCCGCTTTCCGGCCTGTATTCCCTGGCCTGTGCAAAATATGAACCTCCTACCTCATCATACCGGTAGCTGGTATAGCCGAAAGGCTGCCCCTTTCCCTGCCTGGTATAGCCGGGTTTCGTTTTCACTTCCCCCTCCAGTCCGTGTGCATCCCGGCCAAATTCATCATACCCATATCTGTCACCATTACCATTATCATACAGGCTCCTCAATACACTCCCTATCTCATCCTGCAGATAATACCGTGGTTTTCTTCCCTCCTCTTCCATCACTGACACATTGGAATCCCAATAGAATCTCTGTTTTTTCTTATCCCGTTCCAGCCACAGCATATTGTTATATTGCCGTGTAAGGTCCAACAGGTACTCTTCCCGTATACCGTCTTTTTCTTCCGCTGTCCTCTGCCCTGAACCATTATAGGAATACACAGCCTTATTCCCCTCCCTGTTCCATGCTCTCTCCAGCCTGTTCATGGCATTATAAGCATAGCCATGCAGAAGGATCCCACCTTCATATTCCCCCGTCTGATTCCCACGGCCGTCATACTCATAGCGTATGCACTTGTAAGCATCTTGGTTTTCTGGTACGGAAGGGGACTGGTACTTTCTTTCCTCAGAAAGCCTGTTCAGGATATCATAGGAAAACTCACTGCTGGCTCCATGCTCATAGTCTTCCATACTGATACGGTTACCGAAGGGATCATACTGATACCTTCGCAGAAGCCCTCCATCCTTCTCGACGCCGGTCAGCCTCTGCAGGCCGTCATAGGTATATCGGTAACTGCCGCTCTCCCCAGGCAGGCTCCGGCGCTCCTTATGGATGGCAGACTTATTGCCTGCAGCGTCATACTCATAGCGGTACCTGTCAAGTATCCCTGTCGTGTCTTCGTGCTTAAGCTCTGCCAGCCTCCCTGCTTTATCATAACAAAAGCTGGTGTGGTATCCGCCGGAACTGCGTTTCTCACAGAGCCTGCCCAGCGGATCATATTTATAGCGGATCCACAGATCTTCCTTTCCGGCTGCCGACCGTATAAATCCTGTCTGATGCAGCAGTTCATCATACTGCATCTTCACGGTCGTTCCATCCGGATAAGCCACACACCTCCTCTCTCCCATGCTGCCCCACTCATAGCGTACCGTCCTGCCTGCATGGTCCGTAATACTGACAGGTTCACCATAGCAGTTCCGTTCGATCCTCGTCTCACCAAGCCAGTCTCTGACCAGATCCGGCTGTCCAAGAGGCGTATACCGGAATTCCACTTTCCTGCCGTCATCATACAGGATGCTCTCTGTTCTTCCATCAGGTGTATAAGTATATGCCGTCCGCAGTCCGTCCCGGTCTGTATTCTCAGTCATCCTGCCCAATACATCATAACTGTAGAATTCCTCTCTGCCCGCCGCATCCCTCACACATACCACCTGTCCAAAACCGTTCCGTACATACTCTGTTATCCGGTCTGCTTCCGGATCACCGTGCTGGCAGACGCGGATCAACCGGTCCGCCATATCATAAGTATATTCTGTCCTGTTCCCCAAGGCATCCAAAACTTCCCGCAGTTTTCCGCCCGGTGTATAGGCATACTCTGTTCTATTCCCCAGGGCGTCCGTTACGGATGTCACATGTCCGGCCATATCATACGTATAGGCTTTCTCCTGGCCGTCGCTTCCTGCCGTTTTCTGTATCCTGCCCATACTGTCATAGAAGAAGGAAACGCTGTAACCGGTATTATCCGTTCTTCTCTTAATCTGCCCAATGCTGTCATATTCATATCCCGTCTGTCTCCCATCCGGATATACTACCTTCTCCAGCCTGCCTCCAGGCAGGTAACTGTATTCAGTTGTCCTGCCTGCCCCGTCTGTTACAGAGGTAAGCTTCCCAAAAATATCATACGTATACCGGGTGGCATTGCCTTTGATATCTGTCTCTTCTGTAAGTTCCCCGGCGGCATCATAACAATAACGCCTCCGGTTTCCCATAGGATCCGTGATGCCGCTTACTCTGCCGCTGTACCTGTCATAACTATACAGTGTCTTTCCTCCGGCCGGGTCTGTGACCGCCACAACACGGTTTAGCACATCATATTCATAAGAAGTCACCGACAATACCTTTTTACCGTCTCCTGCTTCTACTTTCAACAGATTGCCTGCCGGATCATAAGCATAGTCCACGATTATACCCGCTTCCTGCCCGCCTTCTGCTGTGTGCTTCTCCTTCGTCAGCCGGTTTTCCCTGTCATATTCATAAGAAACCATCTCCCCCGACGGAAAGATCTCTGCAGCCACATTCCCGGCCAGGTCATACTCCCGTCTGCTCACTCTCCCTTCCTTATCCCTCACGCTTTCCGGCCTTCCCATATCATCGTAAGTAACCTGATAAGTGCCACCGTCGAAATCCTGTACTTCTGTCATCCTCCCGCTCACATCATACGAGAATCTCCTGACAGCACCCTCTTTATTCGTCACAGACAGGAGGTGATCCCTGGCATCATACTGATAACGAACCGTATTCCCTTCTGCATCTGTCAGCTCTGTCATCCTGTTCAATGCGTCATAACGATACCTGACCATGACACCGTCAGGATAAGTGACACCCAGGATATTGCCTCTCTCATCACGGCTGAACCTTGTACTGCTCCCATCAGGCTGAATGATGCTTTCCGGCAGCCCCTTCTCATCATAAGTAAACCGGCGCATCCTGCCAAGGGCATCCACAACCGCCGACATACGCCCCTTCTCGTTATAGATGTTGCGGAATACTTCTTTTCCATCTATTACACAGAACTGCAGTCTCCCCTCCCTGTCATAACGGTAATCCTGCTGTCTGCCCAATGCATCTGTGACCCCCGACAGACGCCCCCTCTCATCATACTGATACCGGGTCTGGTTCCCGTTTCCGTCTTCGTAGAAGATGATCTGATCATTATCATTATACCGAAACTGCTCCCTGCTGCCCTTATGCTCTGTCACAACATTACGGAACCTGTCATCGCTCCCATAAGTTGTGATATGGCCTCTCTGATCCCTGGCAAAGGTACATTTCCCGGCATCATCGTACCTTAATTCCACTTCTCCGCCATCCGGCGTTGTCTGCCTGACTACCCTGTTCACACTGTCATATCTGTTAAATACACCTGTCACGCCACGTGGTGTGGTCACACTTTCCATGCGCAGATTTTCATTATACCCATAATCATAGGCATATCCCAGAGAATTTACAAATCTGTACATGACACGGTACTTGTAATACAGACGCACTTCCCTGCCTGTATGGTCACAAACACGGTACAGGTTCCCTTCCCGGTTATAATGATAATAAAGTCTCCCGCCGTTCGCCCCCTGTACCTCTGCCAGTCTCCCTTTGTCATCATACAAAAAGGTGTCAATATTTCCATTTCTGTCTTTTTGATGCCGAAGGTTCCCCTCCTGGTCAAAAAAATACTCACGTCCGGCTCCTGTGACATAACGACAGCCGCTATCTTCCAGCTTCAGGAGTCCGGTCTTCCCATAGACCGGTTCATACACATTTCCGGCGCACCGTCGAAAAGATATCCGCTGACCATCTCCCAGATAAAGGGTCAGCAGGCCTTCTCCTGCCTTCCTGAGTGAGATCTCATAATTATGGCGCCATCCCTCCCCGATGCTTCCTCCTTCATGTTCTTCCATAGAATTATAGGTCATGCAGAAATGCAGCTTTGTGATACCATGGATGAACAGGTCCTCTTTTGTATAAACAAAATTACCCGTATTCAGGTTGACTGGATCGAAACCAAATATACCAGCATTCAGGTACATTTCCCTTATCAGATCTCCATAGCGCTGCCTATACATATTCCAATCAATACTCTGCACCTGGCCCTGCCCTGATGACTCTGGGGCTATGATACCGCCTTGCATACACAACAGGAAACTGTCCATAGTAAGCGCCGTATCATCCGTCACTTTCTCGAGTTTCCATGAAGACCCGCCTGCATTTGACCATTCACCCGCCAGTATTCTATACTCTCTGCAGTCTTTTTGGGCCCCATTTGACCGACACAATCCAAAGGGCGGAATATTCTCATCTGGTTTACAATCTTTACTGTTTGCTTTCTTTAGTCCACTGGCAGTATATCCATGCCCTTTTGGTATCTGTAAAATTCCAGATGAACTCCCATACTGGCAGCGTAATACTGCACCCTCTACTAAGTAACTCTCACCCATCTGCCATCCCCCTGACCAGCTTCACATACCTGTTCCAGTTTCCTGCATCCCCTGTCACTCCACAACACCCATGCTTTAATCACCAAAACTCCATCCGCAGGAACAGATTACTCTTCCATACATATCTGTCACCATTAATTTCAAGCCCGCACTCAGATCTTCCATGCCTCGCCCCTCCATCTGCCGAAGAAAAAGTAAAAATCCTCCGTCCTGCACAGTGCCTTATATCCACCGCTCTCCTTTATCTCCTCCAGCAGATCCCGGCACAGACCTGCGATCGCGGCATAATAGTACTCTGCATAATGATACCGGATCGCATCGATCTCATAAGCATATATCCTTGGATGCACTTTACGCAGGCTGGCTGTCAGAACAGACATATCCTCCTCATATCTGTCGAAGAACACCGGAAGCTGCCACGTTGACTCCGCCCGCCATTCCGACAGATAGAAGCCTTCCCCATAGAGTGTCAGGCGCAGGTTCCCGGTACGCATCAGGATGTCGCTGTGCAGATAGCAGATACCCAGACACGCTGCCTCTTTCACCGTATCATGCATCAACACCCACTGCCGGAAGAGACTGTCAAATGTCTGCACGGCTTCCACCCTCGGCCCTTCCTGCCCGTATACACCCTCCAGCCACCGGATGCTCTCCGCGAACAGGTCCTCTCCCTGCTTTTCGGCATCCTCGATCAGTTCCTTACGGTACTCCATCTCATCCATCTCCAAAAGCTGTTTATCCTGTCACTGTATCTTCAGATCCCCGCCCACGAACAGGATGCTGTCCTCCAGCCGGATCCCGGTCCCTTTCTGCCGCAGGTCCACCGAAGAATCCCCGGCCATGAGCAGTGAGCCTGTATCACTGGTGATCGTCAGGTCCTGCGCCGCTTCCAGCAAGATGGAGCGGTCGCTGATGATCTGGATCCCCTCCTCATCCGTCAGTGTGATCTGTGTCCCCTGGTTGTTGGTGATGACGATGGAGTCCGGCGTAAAGCGTACTTCCTTCTGGTGTATGCTCTTGAACACTTTCCGGGAAGGATCCTTACGGTCGCTGCCGGCCGTCCCCTCATGGACGGAGCTGGTCACAAACGCATCCTTCTCCTCCTTCTGCGGAATGGTCAGCCGGACGCTGTCCCCCGGCTCCGGCATACAGTACCAGCCTGTACCGTCAGGCGTGGAATATACCGTTGCATAAGGATACCAGATATTGATGGCCGCTCCTGCATTCTCATCATCAACGACTGACACCTGCACCCGGTCCTCCTTCACGGCCAGGACCCGCGCCTGCAGGGAACAGCCTGCCATCTCCCGCCGATATCTTTCGGGTACCTGAAGCCCCTTCTCTTTCTTCAAATGACAATCAAACAGCATCTCCCCGCCTACATATCTGCCTGACAGCCTGTACAGGTAGAACTTCTCACCATAGAGTACCGTATAGTCCCCAATCCTGTGCAGTTCCCGCTCTTCCACCGTATACTCCAGACAGTCAGCCTCGGACAATGCCAGCCCACTGCCTGTCTTGTCCCGGTATTCATTCAGGTCCTTCTTCATCCTGTACTTGCCGCCCTCCGGCAGCCGGAACGCCTCCCCTTCCGGCAGGCCGCAGGAGAACCTGACGCCCTTCCTGTACGGGTCCGGCACCAGGGACTGCCCCCTGCGGCTCGCCAGCCTCTTTAAGAATGTCCAGTCGGTCTCATGGTACTGCAGCACCAGTTCTCCCACCGCCTCCGCATATGGCTGGGTAAAGACCGGCCCGGACTCTGGATAGCCCGCCGTTACCCCACGGAATATCTGCTCATAGGTGCAGGCATCGTCCTGCCACGTGCGCAGATGCTCCTGCCGGTCCATCAGGCAGCTCCCTGTCATCACCGTCAGTGTCAGCCGTTTCTGGTCATTGATGCAGGCAATGGTAAAATCCGTCACGATCCCCACGAACAGCGTCACCGACTCCCCGTCCTTCCCCACAAGCTGCACCTGCTCCCACACATCTGTAGAAAGCAGGCCCAGACAGCGTTCCTCCTCTTCGTCCCTGATATGGCCGGAGATGGACAGCCAGCCATGCCGGCCTGCCTCTTCCTCCAGCTTAAGCTCCACGATATCCAGAAATTCCACCGGACCTGTCCTGATATCATATTCCCGCATCCCGTACCTCCTTTTTCTGCCCCGGCTTCCTGCCCATGCCGGCCTCATCAGGATCCGGCCTGTCAGGACCATCACATTCGACCGACCGCATGATCTCCCACGCCAGTGGCTTTAACCTGTCGTATTCTTCAAAAGGGCAGAAATACTGCCCAAGGATCTCCCTGTCCCCGCACCGGAATAAAAAGAGCAGGTTGTACACGCGCCCATCCGCAGCAAAGCTCTTGTATTCCAGCCAGCGCGCTTCCGCCCCTGTCTCTTCCCTGCCGGCATTGTAGAACACAGTCCTGCCGTCCAGCCTGGCCAGGGCAGCCCGGATCCGTTCCGGCATGTCTCCCCCTGACTCCTCCAGGACCCGGAAGGCTATGGCTGCACCGCGCTCCCTGGATACAAAGACCAGCTCCGGCCGTTCCCTGGACCAAAAGATCCCCGCTGCCCTCTCCCTTCCTGCCTGGACGAAATCATCCGGCAGCCAGGCCGTGAAGCCCGGCAGGCTGCGCCGCTCTGTCGTCCCTCCGGCCCCTGCGGTCCCTTTCTGTCCACGGGACCGTTCTTCCGCCTGCAGCAGGAACAGGTCAGTCTCATCCCCGCTGATCCGCTCCATCCGTTTCCCTCCATGTCCCAAAGCTGTGCCTGATGATACTGCGCCACTGCAGGGCAGCACCGGCCGGGTAAGTGAAGGTCACCAACACCATCTTCCCGCCGGCCGCACACACCGCCTTTATGTGCTCCTCTTCCCGTTCCGCCATGGACATCCGGAACCAGCCCACCGGCAGGCCTCCCCTCTCATCCAGGTAGGCCGGGGATCTTTCGTATTCCGGGAACAGCTCTCCTGCCATCTCCTGCAACGCCCATGCGGCCTGCCAGGTCTGCCCGGAATCCATTTCCTGTCCTGTCAGCTGCCCTGCCAGCTGCACGGCGCCATTCTCCCACAGGATCGCCGGCCGCTCTTCCCATGGGTACAGCCGCTCCTGCCGCTCTTCCCCCATCGGCCCAAAGCCTGACGGGAGTTCCAGCTGCAGCCCCAGTCCTTCCATATCCCGGGTCTCCAGCAGGATATCCTCCTGGCTGCACCCTTCGCTCCCCTCCATGCAGAACCTGTCCATTGCCTGTCTGCTCCTTTCTCCTAAAGTCGATCCGGAATGTCTCCATCACCTGACGCCTCCTGTGCAGTACAGCCTGCTCACGCGGCTGGACGGGGGCGAACATCCTCGCCGCCAGTCCGCCTGCCGCGGTCATGCTCCCTGCTGCAGGGCTTCCCCCATCCAGCCTGTCTATGGCAGGGCTCTTGCCAAACCCTCCCGTCTTCATCGGATCTCCCATATCCTCTACCTCCCTGTTCCTGAGGCAGTCTCCGCCGCTGTGGCTTCCCTGCCCTGCTGTCAGACCGTATCCCTCACCAGGTCCCCGAGCTCCCTTACCCGGCTCCCTTCCAGCACCCTGTCCAGTCCGTCCTCCGGCTCCACTGCCGGTGTGGAGGCGATGAGCGCCCCACGGATCTGTTCCGGATCATCAAACGCATAGGGCGCAGCACCCTGTCCATCCTGCCGCCTTGCAGCCGGGAAGGCATCCGCACCCGTCCCCTGCATCATCACCCTGTCAGACACCCCTATCGTGTCAAATCCGTTACACATGTTGATCACCGTCGGGGAGGCGCCCTTCTTCACCAGTGATATCTCCTGCGGCGCCTTGATGAGGATCCTGCCGGCTTTAAACCCGATCCCCTCCTTTGCGCGCAGTGTCAGCTTCCGGTGGCTCACCGCCTCCGCGCCGGTGGCATCCAGCAGCCCGAAGCGGAGCGGACGCTGCAGGTCCTGGAACCCTGCCTTCTCCGGTGTGAGGAAGAGCCGCTTCCCTTCTTTCGTCGTCAGATAACGGCAGGCCGGGTCAAGCTCCCCGTTGCCCTCACCGTTCTTACGCACACCGCATACTGCCCGGTCTTCCTCCCAGGGTGCAGTCCCCAGAAGGACATAGACACGTTCCCCTTTTTCCGGCATGCAGTACGTGAGGTTCCCCATATCCGGCCGCCAGGGATACCAGAAGGCATGTCCCGGATCCTGCTCCCTGTCCATGTCGAACCGTACACGCACCTGCTCCGCCTGTGTGTCCAGTACCGTCGCCGGCAGGAGCAGTCCGGTCACATATGGGTCATCATACCTGTCCGCATACAGCCCTGGCTGGTCCGAAAGCGTATAATAAAACTGCAAAAGGCCCTTTTCCAGCCTGCATTCCTTTGTCTTCACGGACAGCACCCTGCCTTCCAGGCAGACCTCATCACCCGGCTCCCAGTCTTCCCACGTCCTCACGCTGATGCACAGCCCACCGGCATCCCGGTCATACCAGCTCCGTTCCTTCTCGGTCCCTGTACCAGCGGTGATGCTGCGCCCCGCGGGTTGTCCCACATGGATCTGTGCCGCCACAGGATATACCGAGGGCATGATGGCCGTCCCCAGATGCCCTGCCAGCCTCTTAAGGAATCCCCAGTCCGTCTCCTCCAGCTGGTAAAGCGGCCGTCCGATCACCCGGTCCTCCACATGGAGATCCAGCCCGGCTCCCGGTGTGTCCGCCAGCACCTGCTCCATCACCTGCCTGTAAGTCATGGATACATCCTGAAAGGACCTGGCCTTTTTCCTGCAGTCAAGAAGCCGCGTAGCGGCCGCCCCTCTCATGATGATCTCATATCCACGGCCTTCCTGCACCACCTCAGCCTCTTCCAGTATCCCGGTAAAGAGCAGGCGATCCCCGGCTCCGATCCTGACTGTGGTCCCTGAAAGGGGAATCCGGATCCCTTCCTCACCGGCTTCCTCAGACAGCATGCCCTCCAGGTAGAAAGCCGGATGGGCATTCGCCTGCACCTTCATATGAAACTGTCTTATCTCCATCACCGGAACTGCCGCCTGAACATGCAGATCCCCCTGTGTCAATGCCGCCATCACCCTACCGTCCTTTCTCAGATGTCATCAGCGCCGGCCTGATGACTCTGTCCGTTTATATCTCTATGCCCGCCAGCTGACAGAGCCTCCGCCACTTGTCATATGCCCATTTATATTTCTGATGTGTATGCAAAAAGACCTCACTCCCGAAATGTTCCCAGTGGCGTATCATCTCCTGCGGCAGATCGATCCTGCCCATAACAGGCACGCCCACCAGGCACACATGTACACGCCGCATGCGCTCTTCCTCATCCTTTGTCCATTCACCACCGATCTCCCTGATGAGCAGATCCCCATATGCAGCTCCCAGTTCCATCAGCTGTCCTTTCTTTTCCTCATAATGTCTCCTTATTTCCCCCGGATCCCTTTCCCTGACCGCGATGCTGTCCAGTTCTTTTACGATGCACTGCACGATATCCGCTTCCTCCGACGTCTTCTCAAGTCCATGCCGCTTCCGGAATCTTTCCGCCATCTCCGTTCTCCCGGCCTTGAACTCGTCTGCCATCTCATCCGTGACATGACAGCACTTCCAATGCCGGGGGATGTACGGATCCGGTATCCACTGTCCTGTATGGATTACTTCCAGCACTTTATCAACAGCCTCTTCCAACTGCCGGCACAGCTCCGCCTCATCTTCGTAATAGCAGAATTTTTTGTACCTGCACTCCTCCAGTCTGAAACCTTCATACCTGCAGAACCTCAGGAAGAACGCTTTTCTATGGCAGGATTCCTCACCGACCCATACCCCTAACTTTTCTCCTGCTTCCACACGCTCCAACGCCCATCCGCTCCCTCCAAGCCGGTTAAAACGGAAACCGATCCCTGCAAGCTTCTTCCCCAGCGTCCGTTTAACGATCTCCCTGGTCAACAGGCCTGTATCCGCTTCGTCGGACGACCTCAGCGGCATCCAGTTGCTGCCGTATTCCTGCTGTGACCATTCTACCCTTTTCCTGTAGTCCCTGAGGCACTGCACATATTTTTCTGCAAGCAATGCTCCGCCGCCCTTCTGGCAGCATGCGGTAACGGCATTCAGAGGAACTACGCTGCTGATTCCCTCCACTATGAGGTCTCGCACACACGTCTCCCGCCTCACCCACTCGCCGCCGATCTCCCGTATGATGATATCTCCGTATACGGCAGCCAGTTCTTTCCGCTCCTCAACCGTCTCTTCAAAGGACAGCCCCTTGATCTGTTCCAGTTCCCGCAGCAGGTTTCCCATAGCTGCATCAGTCCCCTGTCCGGCATCGATCCTGTTCCGCTCCATGAAACGCTGTATCAGCTCATCCTTCTCCTGTTCAAGCTGCGTATACATTTCCTCTGTGAGCATGTCCTCGTAGTCCACTTCCTCCTCCATCATACTCACTTCCGCCAGTCTGGGGATGACCCTGTTCACCACATGATCACCCAACGTATTTAAGATCTTCTCCAATTCCTCATCATTTCTATAAAAGTGATAGTCAAGATCCCCGAACCCATGCAAATACAGATTGCGGTCAGTATCTGCATTGATCTCCAGTTCAAAACTGTGACCGCCCGGGTCATTCTGGATCACAAGTGTCTGCTCTGTTCCATCCACTTTCCTGCTGAATGTGTACCTTCGATGTTTATATCCAGCTAATTCAAACCCATAGGGGTTTATCTTTTCTCCAAACGTATTTAGTAATAGTTTTTTTGAGAACATGATTCCTCTCCTCTCTAAGCCACTGCATCACATGGGCTAAATATTATCCCCAATTGTACGACCATCAATGCGAAAATTCCCGCTAGAGCAACATCATCCCAAAAAACTCCAACTGCATTATTGCCCACTACAAATGCTGCTGCGAGACCTAATCCTGCCAGTGTTCCTGCGGCTGCTATACGATCCTTGAAACTATACATATCAACAACATTATCAGTCTCCTCTCCTGGTTTATCTTTATCTTTTTTCTGCTTGGCAGGCACTTTATCTGAATCAGGTTTTTTATCAGAACGTGTCCAAAATATCATTCCCAGATGATCTGGATCAAGATCATAATGTATCTCCTTTCCTTCATACATAACACTATCAAGAGTAAGCGGAAATATTTCTTCCATATCCGAACTATTGAATATTTGACCAATAGTATAACCCTTCCAACTATAGTTTCGTTTTGTGTTCTCAATAGCCCATTTATAACCCTCCAGCTGTTTTGGACCTGCAGTTTTCCCGTAAAAACTATCAGGTTTCAATTCATAAACAGTAGCACTTTTTGTTGCCGTATCATAAAATATTACATCTGCAAACCCATGTCCTGATTTAGTTTTATAATATGGGTTAGTTTTATCAAGTTTCTCTGGAATATAGACATTTGTTAATGCTATATTTCCCGAATAATTATGATGTTTCTCATCAGACGGGTATAATTCTTTTAGTTCATTTTTTAGTGCTATATCCGCATCGACACCCCATCTCATGATCTCCCATGGGCTGTCATTTGACACAATTTCAGTCGTACCCAGAAAGTCCAGATAATTTAGCGCCGAATTTCGGCAGTAAATATACTCATTCAGCGTGACTGGCGTCTTCGCATCACCTTTCAGGATATCCTCACCGCTGAATCTCCCGTGCTCCGGTACATATTCCCTTGCCTGGGCATAGTACATCCCGCCCAACTCTTCGAAGGTATAGCCTGTATAGCCGAATGGCTGTTCCTCTCCGATGTTGCCATACAGATCCCTGCCAAACTCATCATATCCATAGCAGGACAGCACATTCCCATTCATCCACAGGAACCGCAACGGACTGCCCATCTCATCTAAGAGCGCCCGGCTTTGTCCTCTGTCGTCTTCCATTCCTTCAAGGTTGATCCCCCACAGATACTTTTGCTTTCTGTTCCCCCTTTCCTGCATGAGCAGATTATGGTGCTGCTTTGTCATGTCATAATAGTATTCTGTATGGGTGCCATTACCTGCGGATTTCTTATCTGCAGATATCCTCTCCCCCATCCCATTATATAGGTAAGAACATTCACCTGCAAGCGCCTCCCTGGCCATGGTTATTTTTCCGGACGTATCAAAAGCATAAGCCCTATCCTGTTCCCCACCCTTAAGGACTTCTATGAGGTTGCCCCTTCTGTCATACCTGTAGTCATAATGTTCCTCCCCTGTCATGCTAAGCAGCTGATCACCGGCATTATAAGCATACTCTGTCCGTTGTCCATTCCGCGTCATGGCAGTCCTGTTATGGAACACATCATATTCATACTGACGCAGGGAGACTCCGTCCTTCTCCACGCCTGTCAACTGGCCGACAGGATCATAGAGATACCGGTAGGCTCCCGATTCCTCCGGCTTATCCCAGCGGTACCTGTCTATTCCTGTCTTATTGCCCCTGGCATCATATTTATATTGGCATCTCTCCAGTATCTGGTCATGATATCTATGAGAAAGGCTATCCAGCCTTCCTTCCTGATCATACCTGTAACTTGTTACGAGCCCGCCACTGCATACCCGTTCAGCAAGCCCGCCCTGTTCTCCATAGCGGTATTCCGTCCGTTCCTTATCACTTCTTACTGCTTTGATACGCGAAAGGTCATCATATTCATAATCGACCCTGCTACCGTCCGGATAGATCAGAGCCTTCCTTTCATTCAAGTTCCCCCACTCATAAGCCGTGGTGCGGCCCCTATGGTCAGTCGTCCTTATCAGTCGTCCATACGCATCATGCTCCATGCGCAATGTCCCAAGCCAGTCCTTTACCTCCTTGAGCTGTCCCATGGGACCATACGTATATTCAGCGCTGCGACCATCATCAAAAGCTACATGGCCTAACATTCCATCGGCCCTGTAAGAAAATGAAGTCACATACCCCTCTTTATCCTGCCTCTTTACCAGCCTTCCTGTTTTATCATATTCGAAGCGTTCCTGATATCCGAGTGCATCTGTGACCGAGGTCACCCTGCCTGCCAGATCCCTGCCGTACAATGTAAGGTGCAGGTTATGCTTCCTGGCATTCAACTGTATGGCCTCCTCAAAAGCCATCTTCCGTTCTGTCTCATTACCGGTCCTGAAAACAGCTGTCAAATCCCCCATCAAGTCATAGGAATATCTGGTCAGATTCCCATTGGCATCCTCAACTGACAAGAGCTTTCCGATCGGGGAGTATTCATATCTTGTCGTATTCCCCTCAGCATCCGTTATCGACGTGACATTTCCTATAGCATCATAGCTGTACAGGATCTGCTGACCTTCTCTGTTCCTGATCGCTTTCACGCGGTCCTGCTCATCATATTCATAGTACAGGCAGGCGCCCTGCTCATCCCGTTTTTCCTTTACATTACAGTTGCCGTCATAAGTAAAATGCAGTCTCTTTCCGTTCGGATAGGTCACCTGCTTCAACATACCTCCCGGATAATACGCATATGTTATGATCCCGCCTGCCGCATTCTTCACCTGTGTGACAAGACCCACACTGTTATAGCGGTAGGATATCACATTGCCAAGTGCATCTGTTTCCCTGACCATCCTTCCAGCCTGGTCATATTCCATGCTTCTTTTATTACCAAGTGCATCTGTTACACCTGTCAGGTGTCCGTCAGCATCATATTCATATCTCGTGCAGTCCCCGGCCGGATCCGTCTCCTCGATCACCCGGTTCAGGGCATCATATACATAAGACCGCTTTCCGCCCTCCGCATCCTCTATCTGGATCCGATTTCCACATGGGTCATAGGTATAGCTGGTCTTCCCGCCCATCTGGTCCACATACTCCACCAGCCTGCCATTCCTGTCATGTACATAGCGGATCTCTGCTCCATTAGGCAGCTTCTCAGATGCCAGATGCCCCAGCTTATCCCTTGTAAAGGTGACCCTGTTCCCTTCCTGATTCTCATAACCTTCCGGTCGGTTGCAGGAATCATACCACATTTTACGGGTGGATCCGTCGAAATCCGTGATCTGAGTCATCTTTCCACTGGGGCTGTATTCATAACTGCATACATCCCCTGATGGGTTTTTGACCTTGACAAGATCGTTCAGTTCGTTATAAAAGAATTCTGTCCTATTGCCATTCCCGTCAACCGTCGCAGTCACACGGTTCAGCCTGTCATATTCGTACACCGTTTGATTCCCCATAGGATCAGTGATGCACTTGATATTCCCACGTTCATCATAATCGATATAGAGTGTTGAACCATCCGGCTGTGTGATGGATACCGGTTGATTACGGGAATTATAATCAGTAACGACCACATTCCCACCCTGATCCGTCCTCGCCCTGAGATTTCCCTTTGCATCATACTCATTTACGATGCATCCACCACCCGGCAGTCTGATCCTGGAGATTCTGTTATCATGGTTATATTGAAACTCTGCCACGCCTCCAAGTGCGTTGCGGATCTCCACAAGATTTCCCTTTGCGTCATAACCATATCTTGTCTCGTTTCCATTCTTGTCAACATAAAGGATCCGTTGTCCGCTGTCGTTATATCTGAACTTTTCCTCGCCGTCATGATGGACTGTCCGCGTATTGCGGAACCGCTCATCACACTCATACGCCGTGATACTGCCGTTCTGATCACTGAGATAGGTACACATTCCTTCTTCATCATACTTAAGTTCTATCTCTCCGCCATCCGGCATAGATTGTTTTGTTACCCGATTGATACTATCATACGTATTACGGATGCCTACGATCCCCCGTGGCGTAGTGACACTCTCCAGACGGAGGTTCTCATTATATCCGTAGGTATAGACCCTGCCCAGTGAATTTACGAACTTCTGTAAGACACGATAACTGTACAGCAGGCGTATCTCCCTGCCCGTATGGTCACAGACCCGGTATAGATTTCCTTCCTTATTATAATAGTAATACAGGATGCCCCCGTTGGCTCCCCTCACCTCCTGCAGCCGTCCCTGTACATCATACCGGAAGACAGTCGTGTTTCCATCCCTGTCTATGGTTGATAAGATGCGGCCATCTTCATCAAAAAAATATTCCGTACTGTCCTTTGCTATATACCGGTATCCTTCTTTGTCCTTCCGCAGCAGCCCGCTGCCGCCTGACAGGGGAGTATATACATCCCCTATATTCTGACGATAGGCAGCGCGGCGGCCATCTCCAAAATGTAGATGGAGTATCCCCGCCCCTCTCTGCTCCAGAAAAATCTCGTAATTATGGTGCCATCCCTCCCCCAGACTGCCGTCCCGGTATGTATCCATAGAATTGTAGAACATATGGAATGACATTTCCGTGATACCCGGTATCACAAGATCTTTCTTCTCATAAATATAGTTCCCGGTATTCAGGTTGACCGGGTCCCCGCCATACATACATGCGTCCGCCCTTCCCAGAGCTGCCACTATATCATCGAGATACTTATCAAAGAATTCCATCCAGTTGATCTCCTGAACATCCCCCTGCCCGGATGTCTCAGGCGCGATGATCCCTCCCCGCTTGCAGATAAGGAAACTGTCCATCGTCAACGCAGTATCTCCATTCAACTGCTCCAGCTTCCAGGAAGAACCTCCCTTGTTCCTCCATTTGAATTCCAGATTCATGAAACCCAGACAGGTGCCCCCGTCTTTGTTCATGATGCATTGTCCAAACTCCGGGATATTCACCAGCGGAAAGCAGTCTGTACAGTTTGCTTTCTTCTTACCGCTCAATGTATATCCATGGCCACCCTGTACTTTCAGATTGCTGCACTTACTCCCACACATGCAGCGTAACCTCGCCCCTTCTACCAGATAGCTCTCTCCCATCAGTCAATCCCCTTCCGTCCGCGTCTCTTACCTGTTCCCACTCTCCTGCTTGCCGTGTCTTATTCCACCACACCCATACACCGATATTCCAGAAACTCCATCTGGATCTGTGACAGCATATACCTTACCTGCGCCCCGAGCAGGTAGCCATCCTCATATCCCCCTGCCTGCCGCAGACGTATGAGCAGTACCTTCCGCCTGTCATCCGTGAACACACTGGCGCCGGTGAACCCGTTCATGTCCCCGGACAGGAAGCCTTCCTCCGCCTTCTCCAGGATCTCAAAGCCGGCCATCTCCATTCTGTAACCGCCTGCAAACTCCTGCACCTTGCGGCCAAGCTCCGCCGGAGTCTGGAGGAAACGGCCGCTCTTCTGCAGGTACCTGGCCGCCAGGCTGTCCGGCCTGTGGTTCGTCAGTACGGGATACCGGTAACCGGCAGAAGGTTCCGGTCCGGCCTGGCAGAGCCTGCAGACAGAGATATCCTCTAATGTATCCCGCCTTGTCTTCAGGACGATCTTATCCTTCTCATAACGGATCGACACGATCTCGTCCCCGGCCTGCGCCAGATAACCGTCCGTCTGTCCCTTTTCTTCCGGCAGATAGAAGGCATGCTCATAGAACGCCTCGTCGATACAGGGCATCCGGAACTCCCGCGAACGGACCGGGATCTGCCGGATGTTCCACAGCGGCACCATCCCCTGCCGGATGCAGCCGTCCCACCGTCCCTCCGGGAAATGATATACCCTGCGGCTGCCCGTCCCTGTCTCCCCGTCCCCTTCTCCTTCCGGGAACAGGTCAAAGAAACGCTCCAGATGTCCCAGATGGACCGTCTGCCACGGCACATGGTTCCCGGAGAACAGGGCGTAGAGCTGCTCCAGGCAGGCCCGGTATCTGGACGGCCGCCGTACCGTGAGCCTGACGGGCTGTCCGGTCCGCGCATCCTGTGCCTCTACCACGCCCGCCTGCAGGAACGCCCTGCAGGCAGCGTCGTCCGCCGCCAGGTACACGGTCTCGCGGCCGCCCTGCCCCGGGCCCGCCTGCAGGTCTTCCATGCACAGCGGCGCCCAGAAGCTGTTGATGGGGTCATAGTCCTCCCGTCCTATGATGGTGGTGTAGGTATGGAAGGGCCGCCAGGGCGCTTCCAGCTCCCGCTGCACCCGCTCCTCCAGAGCAGCATAGCGCCCTTCCGACCATGCCATCATCCTGCCCAGGCCTTCCGCCAGCAGCACCTTTGCCTCCCTGCGTTCGTCCAGGTCGTCGATCTCCCGCAGGCGTTCCTGTATGTACTTATCATAGTCAAATCTCTTCTCATCCACCATTGATACTGTTCCCGCTCACACTGCCGTTTCCCTTCTCTTCTTCCTTCTTCTGACGTTCCACTTCTTCCCGCACCAGACGCTCCAGTTCCGCCCGCTCCCTGGCTTCCTTCTCCGCCGCTTCCTGTTCTTCTTTCTCCTTCTTCTCCTGTGCTTCCTTCTCCTTCTTCTCCTGTGCCTCTTTCTCCGCCTGTTCTTCCTTCTCCGCCGCAGCCTGCTCCTTCTCCTGCTTCGCGGTCTTGGTCTCCAGGATATCGATCTTGCCCTGCACTTCATTGGCCTTGTTGTCCTGGCCGATCTCCGTATAGACGGCTTTGGCGTACTGGTACTGGGCTTTGGCCTGTTCATAGTCCTTCTCTTCCTCGAACTTCCGCGCCTGCTCTTCCAGCGCCCGGGCCTCCTCCATCCGCGCCTCCACTTCCGCCTTCTTCTCATTGAGCGTGCTGATCTTCCGGTTCAGGAGGGCGATCTGTGCGGTATCATCCAGTTCACCGTATTTCTCCTGGGCGATCAGGTAATATACCAGCGCGCCGTCATAGTCCTTCTCCGCACTGGCAGCATCCCCCTGCTTCACCAGTTCCGCCGCCGAGGCCTGTGCCGCCGCCAGCGCATCCTGTTCCTCCTGTGTCTCTTCCAGTGAAGCGTCCCACGCCTCATAGAGCGCATCCAGTGCGTCCAGCGCCTGCTGCCTCCCTTCCGTGAAATAGATGGCCGCGGCCTTTGCCTTCGCTTCCAGGTACTTCTCTTCCGCAAGCTCATAGCTGCCAAGCTCCGACAGCCTGTCCCCCATGGCGATGTCCAGTCCGTTCCCTGTCTGCCGCTGCCAGCAGAAAGAAAACAAGCGATACTATGCCGAGCACAGCAAGACTGGCCTGTCTTTTCACAGGATCTTCCAGATAAGCATAAGATAATATCATGCCGGTGATGCCGGACAAGACGATGGTGATATCCAATGTTGTTTTTCTGTTCATACCTGCACCTCCATGTCTGCTTTTTTATTTTCCTGCTCTCTTCTTTTCCAAGATAAAATCCTGTCCGGTCAATATGGAATGCATAATCAGTTCCTCTCCGCCGTCCAGTGTATAAAACTGCTGCCATCCCAGATAGCCGTTGGTGAATACGCCATTGATCTTATCATATTATGCTTCCCCGACCGCTTCCCACAGCCTCTCATCCGGACGGGACCCTCGCAGCAGAGTATCCGGAGCCGCCGGCTTCCACATATACCGGTCGTCGTACTGGTATTCTTTGACCATACTGCCCTCTTGAACCAGTTCCCGGCTATCCTTTACACCATCAAGGATGATGTTGTTCCTGTTACCTGATTAGGTGTTGTATCTATATTCAGTTTTCAAAACCACCTATTGAGATGGTTTGTTTGCTATACCCTTTATTTCTTGGCTGTCCTCTACTTATTTGTTTCAAACTTGTCCGCTTCTGTAACTTCTACAGAAACAGCTGTATCCTCAATCTTTCCCCTCCGTTTTTTATTTACAGCAATGCATCTAAAAGAAAATATGTTCCAGCCTGCTCATCGACCGCGTTTGGATCATAAACGCCGTCTGCTACATATTTTCCCGAAGTATAAACATTCGTCCCACTATACAAATATGGATTTACACTCGTGTTTTTTCAAAGCTGATGACTATTTACTACATTTTGTCACCAAAACAGCTATAGCAGTATGAGTCAGTCATACCATGGGTCTACTTTCAAATATCCGTAAAGTTCCGGAAGGGATATCTCAATATCAAAAAAAGATCCTTCAGCTAATAAGACTAATTTGCCTCTATATAAATAGAATCCACACCACTCATTTTGGTAGCATTGCATCGCAAAATTCCCCGTGTAAAACATATCCTCCAAATTTTCCCTTTCCGTCCTGATCAGTCCGTTTAACCGCTCTATTTCCTTTTCCCTTACCATCCATCCATGCGTACACGCTATCCAGTTTTGCAGGCCATCAAAGTCCACCAGGTCGTCCGCCATTACCCGCTCTCCCGTCCACATATCGATCACGACCGGTATGTCGCAGATCTCATCGTCCCCCTTCCATGGCCTGTCCATCTGTATAGAGTACACGACACTCAGCCATCTGTCAGATTTATAGGAAATGAATATCTTTGTCTTGTCAAACAGACTCTGTCGCCGCTCCCTGTAATCTTCCCAGCCCTTATTTTCAATACATGCCTTCATCCCTTCCTGAAGATGCCCGTTGATCCTCTCCTGTACTATTTCATCTTCCAGTCCAGTCACTTCCACTGCCGGAAAAAACGTCCCGTCACATTCACTTCGGACCTCATGCAAAGCATACCCCTTTTCTCTTTGGAGGGCGTCCTGCTCTTCCACAGTCTTCTCCCAGCCTGACTCCATCTCCTTATAAAGTACTCCCCCTACTCCGCCATCCAGTACTTTTCCGGGATAATCCACCAACTTTTCTTCTTTCAGATCCAGGGTAAAATACATATCCTCCCATTCCCAATCGTCCGGCAAGGACGTATGCGGTATATAATGCCAACATAAGTATCTGTTGGATCTGTAATCCAAATCCATCTTCGTCATACGCCACCAGTCCTCTTCCCCTCCTCCCGGCAGTCTGTCCAACGCTTCCCTGACAAGCATCCTGTTGATACGCTTTTCGCGCTCCCTGTCTTCCGGTATTTCTATCTGCATGATCTTCATCCCATTTCTATCATCAGACAGGCCTGAGTTTATATATTCCATACTGTAATCTGTCTGTTGGCATGCAAAATAGTAAGGTATTTCTTCTAAAACTCCCTGCTCCGGCACTGTACGCGTACTCTCTTCCGGTTCTACACATACACCCGCCACTTCATCGTCGCCGCTTCTGCCTGACAGGACACTTTTCTCTGCTTCCGTCATTTCAGACGCGGGGCTGTCAGCTGCTTCCCCACATTTATAGATAAAAACTGACAGCATGATCCCGGCTCCGATATGCAGCAGGCTATTCATTATCTTCTTTTTCATAATGCACTCCCCTTGTCTAAAGGCTATATTCAATATGCTGTCAACAACTTATAAAACCACTTTGTCCTTCATTTTTGCCTCTACTTGGATATTGCTGACTCAGTCTGCAATATCTTAGAATGCATAAAGCCTCATCTGCTCTTCTACATTTTTCCATTTCTCGCCCCTTAATTCCCAACCATTAGGAAGCGGAAACTCCTTTCCATTTGCTGATAATTTATTTGACTCCAAATAAATTGTGTATTTCCCTCCATCCCTTATACTTCTCAAGGTATCATCAATTCCTGCAGCATATCCATTGATAAAATATTGCGTAATAAGAAATGTTCCCTCTGAGGCGCCGTATTTCTCAACATAAGCATTTAAATTTCCCTCTCCTGTCTTCTGTACATTCGTCCAATACCATACCGCACTCTCTGCCGGATAATTATCTGCTATATAGGACGCCTTATCCCTTCCGGTATATGAATCTTTCATATCCTCCAAGAATCTTTCCTGCTCCTTTTCACCTGTTAGTTGAATATACCCCGCTCCTCGCTCCCACCATTCATAGCCACCCACAATATTACCCCTGGCCATGATAGCAGCTTTATATTCTTTCCATGCCGTTTCTGTACCCTTAGTACCCATCGCAGTTATTAAACCCTCTCCGCCCTCTATCCTAACAGTACAATTTTCACTCTCAGACAGCATCGTAGCAATCATCATATATGCACTTTCTCTTGAAGTTACTCCAAATCGCTGCATTGCACTATTCAACTTTCTAAGCTCTTCTTCTGATATATGTTCCCAGCCACATGCTTTTAGTTGTTCCAAAGTGAACTGAAATTCTATGGTCAGTCCCCTTCCTGTCAGTTTTTTCCTCTGTCCAGACCATGTAACAGTAATAATACCTCCTCTAATACATAACAGTGTCGACAACATCGTTAATCCTTCTTCCTGATTTCCGTTCTCGGAATGCCATTTCATTGTTTTATGATACCCAATTCTTTTCCATCTGGCCCAAGAAATATTTCCTATCCACATACTTTCAAAAGTGCCCTACTGGATCCTAAACTCCCCGCCGGTAAAATAGATGTCATCGCTCAACGTCATAGTCGTCCCGCCCTGCTTTACCTGCAGGATCTCTTCCGCCGCCATCAACAGGGACGCGGAACCGCTGGCTATGGTCATCTCCCCGTCCGCCTGGATCAGGATATCCTTATCGCTCGTCATCGAGATGCCCTCCTGGTCGTTCATCTCGATCGTCATTCCCTGATTATTGGTGATCAGGACTGTATCCGGCGTGAACAATATCTCCTTTCCGTACTTTGTCTTGAAGGACTTACGATCCGGATCCTGTCTTGCACTGTCAGTCTCTTTATGTACGGAACTGGTCACCAAACATCTTCCCTCTTTGTCGGGCACATACAGGCGTACCGTATCCCCCACTTCCGGCATACTGTACCAGCCTGTCCCGTCAGGAGAGGAATACACGGTCGCATAGGAGAACCATTTCTTCCCGTCAGCCGCCTGCCACTCGTCCCCCTGAATGTCGATCTGCACGGTATCCTTCCGCACACCGGTGACTACCGCCTCAAAGGAACATCCCGCCACGTCCTGATGCTCTTCCGGAAGTGTCTGGAGCCCTTCTTTTCTCCTGAGCTTATACTCATGTACACATTCTGCGCCTATATAGCGTGTTATGATATCATAGATATAGTATCTTTCGCCTTTATAGAGCATGAAGTCGCCCAGCTGACAGATCTCCCTGTCTGTGACCGTCAGCGTCAGCATATCCGCCGGCTGCAGTCCTTTTATGCCATTGCCTGCATTCTGCCGGTATGTACGGGCATCCAGTGTCAGGGTGATGTCTGTCGCAGTGAAACCCTGCTCCATGCCTTCCGGCATCCCCACCGTATAACAGCATCCCTTCCGCGATACATCCGGCGTAAGGTATCTATTATGCAGGCTGGCAAGGCGTTTCAGGAATGCCCAGTCCGTCTCATGGTACTGCATCAGCACGCCCTCCGTCCTGTCGCTTTCCCCTTCTGTAAGCTGCACCCTGCCGCCTGCATAGCCTGCAGTTATCTGGTCAAAGAGCAGTCTGCAGGCCGTGTCTTTATTCTGAAACACCCGATAATGCTCTTTATCATCCATCAATACTGTGCCGCTTTCGGCTTTCAGACGCAGCAACGTCTCATAGCCGTCCTGCTCCATGGCAAAATCTGTCACGATCCCGTGAAAGAGGATCGTATTCATTCCTTCTTCCCCTTCTGCAGTCACTTTCACCCAGGTATCTGCATACAGCCTGCTTAAGTATGCTTCTCTCCTGTCGTCCTTTATCCGCAGGATGATTTCTGCATCCGCATGGCAGTTGATGCCTTTATGGATCCTGATATCCTGCAGTGCAACATATTCAAACGGTTCGATCTTGATCTGATAGTCTCTCATGTCCTCCTCCTTCTTCTATAGTCTCCAGCGCGCCAAGCGCCACCGGTTTCCATCTGTCATATTCAGGGAACCTGCAGTGGAAGTTCCCCAGGATGAGCCGTCCCTGCACGGCAAACAGGAAGAGCAGGCAGTACAGGCTCGTATCCAGGCAGAATGTCCTGCAGTCCATCCACGGCACCGGGATCTCCCCGGCCATTACAGTACCCTTATCATAAAAGACGGCCTGCTTCCACACTTTCCGCATATCCGCCCGCAGCTTTTCCATCCTCTGTTCCGGGTTCTCTGACCCTGCGGCCCCTCCTACAGAACTAAAAGTAAATGTGGCATCCGCGTTCCCGTCTGTCACGGCCACATCCGGGTGCAGGAGATTCCTGTACTTGGCCAGCCGGTCTTTCTGCGCCATATCCTGCATGTATGCAGGGAGCATGATCGTACACAGCCCGCCGTACAGGATGCGCTCCTTAAATCCTTTCCGCTCCCGGACAGGAACAGCTGAATGTTCCTGTTTATATTTTCTTCTCAGTTCCAAGATGAGCCTGTCCTGATGGTTATCCTTATTCATCGTCTGCTGCCTTTCCACGCATGTAAACCTCTAAGTATTCTTTCTGACCGCATAATTTCAAATCTGCCATGGCTGCGGCTGACCGCCGATAACCTCTGCTTCCTTCATCCTGATCCCGCTCATCCCCGGCGCAGTACGCTCTCCACGAAGTCCAGTCTCCCTACGATACATTTTTTATCATAACCATGTATCCTGAAGACTGCCTTATCGACGATCTTATCTTTATCCAGTACCGGTTTTACGACCCTGTTTCCCATCAGATTGTACTGCGACTGTTCTGACAGACAATCGATCTCATCCAGAAACGGGATAAAGTAACTGACATTCGTCCCGCTTTCCTTATGCCATAACTTGATCCCGCGGTAAGGTATCTCCGGATGATACATCAGCATTGTTTTCAGGATGATATCCGATACCATGATAAAAGGACGGCATATCAGATCCGGGAAAAAGACTTCCATCGGCAGATCCATCTCCACGATATTCCACATCCCCAGCCTGCCTGTCTTTTCCCTGGTCAGCATACGGCTGTCGATCACATGATTCTTATTAATGTTATATGGGATCCTGTTCTTTTCATCTGTCTCGATCAGGAAATACTCCATCGTCTCACCTCTCATTCCCACTTGAGACTATTGTGTTTATACTTCTATATGTTCGGCGGAATCCCTTCCTCAACAATTACACTTTCCACATGCTTCATATACATTTCTGCCTGTTCCTTTACATCTTTATTTTTATTGCCGTAAATATGCAGGTCTGTCAGATTCTCCAGATTACGCAGTGCTTTCACATCTTCAACGTCCGTGCCTGCCAGCATAATGAATTTCAGATTATGCAGTTCAGCCAATGGCTCCACATCCGTTATCTTTATATTTATCAGATATAAGGACCGGAGCTCTGACAGGCCAGTAAGTGCACTCAGATCCATGGGGGATTTTTCATCATCATCTCTATACCACAACCACCACCCGTTATCCCATAAATAAAGTGATTCCAGCTGTGTTAAATGTGAAAGACTTTCTACATTTCTAATGGATTGCCCAATAATGTGGATCTCTCTAAGATTTACACATTGACTAAGATGGCTCAGGTCAACGTCCGTCAGATACTCAACCGATAAGTTTCTCAGCCACATCAAGTCTGCAAAGATTGACAGGTCACTATCACCGTCATATCCTTCAAAATAGATACTTTTTATATCCTGCAGATTTTTGATAAAAGACAAATCTACGTCACCCGATCCAGTAAATAGCATTGACAATTCCTGCAGTTGTGTCAAACTGCTTAATGGCGACAGGTCAATATCATCATAATTGGAAATTGTTATACTCAAATGTCTCAAGTTCTTCAACTCTGCTATTCTTGCGACATCTTCCTGCGTAACACAATATTGAAATGATATCCCTTCTGCATGTTCCCTTATCCATTCATCATTGCCTGTGTTCTCAGCCATTTCCTGAAAGCTAAGATCAGAGGCGGGCTCATACTGTGAATTTTTTTCTGTTATCAGCCGCAACTCCTGCTCTTCCGCACTTTCATCCATTATGTGAAATTCTGTTTTACCCTGCGCATATTCATAAATACACAGCAAAAAACACAGTACGACCACCAGTCTCTGTATTCTCTTCACGCCAAATCACTCCGATCATATGCTCAATATTATTTGTTAGCAAATTCTTCATATGCTACTTTCGCGGCTATTATTCTCTGACATATTGATGGATTTCAGTGGCGCACCATGTTTCTCAAAATACTGTCTGTCCTGACGGTCCATAAACTGACTGCCTTTTATCTGTTCTACATCAAATTCCTTTGTATCTGACATATTCTTCCTCTTCTTTACTGAGTTTTGCCAGCCTTCTATACGGTATCTGATCATACAGCATCAGAAACATGGATAACCGCCACGCTTCCCATATATTCCCCATACATGATCCGGAGGCTGTCTGACACTCTGACTCCACTCTCCGATACAGTACGCATGATCAGGCTGCCTATGCTTTTCATGATCCTGTACATCAGGGCATTATAATATTCTGAATACACCTTACTGACCTCATCCAATTCATAGTTCTGGACACGTATAAATTTCTCACTTACTTTCTGATGCAGGAATGCCATGTCCCCCTGATACGCATCCTGCAGCAGCTGCAGATCATAACAGTCTGCTGTCTCCTGTTCATCCAGATAAAACCCTTCATCCAATGCCTCTATACGGAGCATCATTCTGTTAAGATGCACACCGCACTGTGTAAAGCTGCATACCAGGTATGCAATCTTCCCTTTCTGTCCTCTCTCCTGCAGATCTTTTACCTGCACGAAAACTCTTTCGATTTTCCCACGCATTCCATTCCAAAACTCATCTCCCTGCTCTTCCAGCTTCTTCTGGATACTGCTGCCGGATTCCTGAAACCTTTCTTCCATATACGGCTGCATGGACTGAAGGATTTCCTCCCTGCGGTCATATTTCTCTTTCATGTACCGTCCCTGCTTTCAAGATATATATCACCATTCTCGCTGATAATCTCCCAACGATACTACTCTTCATCGTCTGCTGCCTTTCCACGCATGCAGACTTCGATAGTTAACGACATTAGAAATTTCGTTAACTATAACTGCCGATAACCAGACGCCATATTATATTCTACTGATCACAAAATTCATACCAATCGTGCTGGTCATTATACTTTAATATCAAATTACTTCCCGAAAGCATGATTGCATAATGCCCATTTATCTGCTCATCTAATATCATAATCTGCTTATGCCCGTTTCCTTCAACCTGATCACTCAATGGCAGATTCAGCCACAGAACAGGCATGACTACTGTATCTCCTCTTTTTTGTCTCGTAATATAGATGCGGATCCAATGTTCCACCTTCCCATCATATCGTTCCCGGTCAATACACAATAAATAATCGTCCAGTCCGTCACCATTAAAGTCAAATAGATGATAATCCATTGCGATTTCCAGATCTCTGCCATATTTATGAGACATGGATTCGTTGTCACGCACTTCACTCTCTACACGTGCCCTTACCGTCGGATGCGCATTTTCAAAATCATGCCGCACAGGGACACAGATATCATACTGCAAAATATCATGCTCTTTTTCTATCTCCTCCAATGCGGCAAAAATAACCTCCTCTCCTTCATCATCTATCGGTATGATTTCTGACAGCAGTTCCCGTTCCTCACCTTCAAAGTATTCCAGCACCACCACATTCTGACCATTCAGTGTGATCATCGTAACGTCTTTTATAGAATGCCGCGGGCCTCCCAGTTGCCAGCTATCGCTGAAATTTCTGCTGATTTCCATATACAACTCACCATCTTCGAATATATCTGTCAATACCAATGTGCTCTCGTTTTCCATATAAGCAACATAATTATCCCTGAGGTAAAATGACTCCGTATAATAGGGAGATACAGTCGCCCGTTCTTTATCGTAATAAAATATAAGCGACGATATGTCACCCCCTGTCATACCAACCTGTAAAATATTATCTGTCTTTTCTTCGATCCATGGTAGTTTTGGTAAGATCTCAGTGTGGATCACATTGTTTCCTTTGTCATACAGCATTACCTCAAACTCACCATTTTCTGTCTCTATCAGCGAATATTGATCCCCATATTCGTTATACCCGCCTTCCTGTCCAGTCAAAAATTCCTTGAAGCCACTCTCCCTTTCTTGTTCTGTCACAGTCCTTTCCTCTGTGACAGCTTCCAGGGCTTCTACAGCCATATTTTCTATCTGGATATTTATTTTTTCTGTCTTTTGAATACTTGTATCACTGCCACAAGCTGATAATAAAATGCTCACTGCCAGCAACCCGTTCCATAATTTAGTCTTTATATTTATAGAACCTGATATCATCATTCTCTGTTCCACTGATATGTACCTCTTCTACTTGATCATTCACAAAACCTGGAGGATTTTTGTATTTTGACGGATTTTGTTCATGCAATTTCGCCTGGGCATTAGGGCTGTAGAATAAAACAGCATTGTTTGTTATATCTTCTTTTTCGCCCCTATACACAGGCAGAACCGCGTCAATTACTCTTTCTATTGTTTCATTAGTATAGTCCCTATTTTTCAAATACTCTTCCGCTTCTAAATATAAGTTCCCACCATAGGCATCAAAACCTGTATTTTTAATAATATCACTAATCCCCTCATACTTGCTCCATTCACGCACTCCCAGTCTGTTCATTATAACATGCGCCAATGCCTGTCTCGTCTCGTCACTGTAAGTCGTTCCTTCTCCATAAATCGTTGCAATAAATACAATTTCCTCCTCATCTAATGTATCACCTACATCAATATTATTAGCGTCTATCCTGTCTACTTCTCCCTCACTGCTCTTCTTGATTCTCTGTCCAGACCATGTAATAGTAATAATTCCGCCTCTGGTGCATAAAAGTGTAGACAATCTCGTTAGTCCTTCTTTCTGTCCTTCTTCTGTATCCCAATTCATCGTGTGATGATGTGCATAAGCATAACAATAATCCACCTCTGCAGATTGCTCATCACTTTCCACAAGACACTCCATACAATATGGATTCACCCATTGTGCATCCGGTTTTATAAGGCAATAGCAAGTTCCATATATTTTAGCCATTCCTTTTCTTCTCTCAATCTCCAATACATCTGAATCTCTCATAATCCCACAATTTCCTATACTTATAATACTTGCAACATTCTTTCCTTCTTTTTTATTTTCATTTTCTATCTTATCCCGCAAACAGCTTCTGTCTGAAATAGTCGCAAATTTCAAACCATTGGCTGTCTGTGCCGCATTAATAGCATGCAATCTTCCAATCTCTATTTCGTCAGGATTTAATTCAAAGCAAGGCAAGGAGATACCAATCTTTGGCATCTCATATTTAATCTCTGCCGAACCCCCTTCTCCCTTTATTCCCAGTTTTCCATTCCAATAATACATCTGTACTGGTTTACGGCTCATCTGGTCACATGTTATATAAGCGCCTTCCACTACATAATTATTGTCATCGTTAATATACTTTGCCAGCAATTCTTCCAATCGCTCTCTTATATAATCTGGTATTTCGGAAAAAGTATCAGCACTAACATCCGGATATTCTCTCAGTCCACTGTCCCAATCCATTTCCGTATCCAGATCCAATAAAATTTCCCTTTGTTTTTTTTCTATATCAATCATTTCTCACTTTCCTCATCATATTTCCTTGCTAAATTTTACATTTATCTTTATTCTTTAATAGATATGGGGATTACTCCCTATACCCCTATACAAAACTGTACATGCGCTATTAACTTCATACTCTACCTGTTAAACAAACCTTAATACTTGGCTCTAACAATGGAAATGTTCGCAATAATCCGTTAAAGAAAGTATCTATCGTATAGCTTTTCTTTTGGTTCCTTCGATTCAGCCATTTAAACGCAGTACCGCCCACATCTCATTCCCCCATTCCTCCAGCAGTTTCCGGATCCGGCCGACGGATTCCTGAAACCGCTCTTCCATATGAGGCTGCATGAACAGAAGGATCTCTTCCGCCCTGTCATATTTTTGTTCCATATAGTTTCCTCTGCTTTCGCGACGGTAACGGGGCCGGCCGTATACTCTCAAACATCTGCAGCAGCCGCTTCCTGTTTTCTGTCCACAACGGTTCCGGGAAATGCCAGCTGCCAAACATCATGTTATCCTCCAGCGGAAGGACAAACATGCAATGCATGCTGTCCTCCCTGGTTCCGCCTGTGACAAATGCAAACCATCCGATCCTGCACGCATCTGTCCTGAATTCCCTGGCCGTGACCCGTATGCTCTCCGGATAAAGACGGCCGATCAGCCATTGTATCTCCCTGACTGCCGGGTATACCTGCTCTTCCCGCAACGGTTTATCTAACAGGTTACAGGTAAGGATCCCGTTTCCTTCCGGGCTGCTGTATACTTCCTGTGGTCTTGGGACAGCCGGAAAATGCACCGCCATCCACTCGTCCGACGGCCTGCCATACTCTTCCGGGATCCTCAGCTGTAATCTGCCTGCCAGACAACACACTTCCTGCCATCCGGCCCTTTCCCTGTTCTCTTCCATCCGGCTTTCCCTCCCACTCCACTTTCTCCAAAGAGACCGGTATCGCTTTCCTGTATGCTGCGCTGCCGTGGGGATTCCCTCCCTGTACGGCCTCCTGCATCCTGCGCACGGCACAGCCCTTTATGTCGATGGCCTGCAGGCTGTTTATCTTATCGACCGCCGGGTTTTTCCCGATGCCGCCGATCTTAACGCTCTCACTCACAGACTTGTCCTCTCCTTCCGTTCCTTTCGCCGGCCGCATTCCGTCCCAGCTCCTGTCATCCGCGTATCCTGGTGACGACCGGCATGCTGCCCGCCAATGCCGCCATGACCGGATCTTCAAAATCTTCTGACGGTATATTCGCCAAAATATCTGCCACTGCGCCATTCAGCGGATATCTCTCCTCCTGCTGCTCCTGTAACGGCGTACCGCCGCCTGTCTGTGAGACCGCAGGCTTTTTCTTCTTAGCCGCCACCCGGGGCGCCGCCGCGAACTTACCGGTGCTCCCGATCGCATCGAACGCATTGCACAGGTTGATCACCGTCGGTTTCATCAGATCTTTTCTGACCAGCGTGGCTTCTTTCGGGGCCGTCACCATAATCCTCTTAGCCTGGAACTGGACCTGCCCCTCCGCCTGAACAGACAACCTGTTCGTGGTCTTCATGCGCACGGTACTGCCATCCGCAAAGGCAATCTCCGCATTCTGCCCCTCCCTGTTCACAAGCCCCATCTCTGACGGTTTCATATACAGCCGTTTTTCATGGTCTGTCGTAAAATAGCGGTCTGCCGGATCCGCCAGTTCCGCGCATTGTTCCCCATTCTCCCGCAGGTTGTAAATGACCCTGGCTTCTTCTTCCTGGTCCCTGTCAAAATACAGGGCTGCCCTTGTCCCTTTTTCCGGCATGCAGTAGAGCATGTTGCCGGTGAACGGCCTCCATGGATAATCATAGGCTGTGGCTTCCTCCTGCCTGTCGTCGATCTCTAAATGCAGGCGCAGCGCCTCGCCCGCTGTCCGGAGCACCCTGCCTTCGATCACCACGCCGCCAAGCTGCCTGGCCCGTATCCTGTCTGTCCGGAAACACGCCGGCGGATATACGCTGATGCAGGTCCCGATGCTGTTCTGTGCAAAAGTGACTACACAGGCCATGACGCCATACTCCCGGCCATGGATCGACACCCTTTCCCCTGTACGGATGTACTCCCGGCCATATAGCTGATACCCGGTTCTTCTCTCCTGCACGGAAGTCCTGCCCGGCGCCTTATATAAGAGTTCCGTATGCGCATGCCGTGACAGGTCTGTCCGCCTGGCCGGGCATTCCGGCAATCCCACGCTCATTTCCTTCTTTCTCCCGTGGTCTTCCGGCAGCAGCCCGCCTCCCAGATGACTGACGATCCTGCTAAGGAACTGCCAGTCTGTCTCCTGATACTGGATCAACGGGCCAGGCAGCGCCCGGTCCGGCAGGTTCCAGTTGACTTTGAAGCCGTATTCCCCCGCCACCTCTTCCACAATGTCCCGGTAAGTCCTGCTGATGTCCTGAAACGACCTGGATCTCTTCCTGATATCCATCTGCCACAGGTAAGAGACTGCCTTAAGCTCCAATACTGTGTAGTTTCCCACACTCTTAAGTTCTGCACCGTCTATCAGGCCGCTGAACAATGACTCCTGTCTGCCTTCTTCATCCTGGCTGGACAGTTCAACCTGCTCTTCCTGCATCCTGCACAATGCATTAAATGCTTCCTGATAATCTACAACGCAGGAAACTGTAAGCCGCGTCATCTCTCCGTACCGCGCCTGCAGATGGCAGCTTAATATGGTCCGGTATTTAAATATGCTGTTTATCTGCAGCTGTCCAAGTAAGATCATGTCTTCCATTTGTATTCACCACCTTGGTTGTTTTAGTCCTGTATGATGCTTCCTGCCTGTTATATTTTTTATCCTATGCGGATCATCCATCTACTCCACTGCCTGTTCAAAACAGGGACTAAAAATCCTGATAACAATGATCGACAATCAACCAAGAATCCTTACCGTCCTCGAAATCCGAAATGAATGTGTACTCATAAAATTGATCCGTATACTGGATGTAATACACCGGCGCTTCGTAAAAATACATAAATCCTTCCTGAACAGGCGCCTCATAAGCATTCCTCTGAATTTCCCCGAAATCCATTCCAGCCCTTGCATCCATAAATCCATATTTTGAGGACTCCGTAATGATGACTGCCCGCGGCAAACCCGACTCCCATATGGAGCCTGTCGCAGAATTTGTATACTGCAGAAGCATACCGTCATTTATCGTAAAAGTTGATCCACTAAAATGTCCATTCAAAAATCCCAGCATTCCACAGTATGAAAGGTCATCCACCTTCTCTATCCGTGCCAGTTCACCTTGTTTGACTCTAAAATATTTTTCGTATAGGAAACGGGGATCGTCTTCTCCATTCCATTTCTCTTCCAGCAGCTTTTGCAAATTATAATTGATCTGCAGACGCTTCCACTGTTCCTCTATCTCATCCAGCTCTTTTTTCTTGTCTCGTACCAATCTATCCAGATCATCATTGAGCAAAAAATCCAGGCGGCCTTCTTCTTCAATAGATCTGCCGGTAACCTCTGGCCCTTCGCCACTCTCCAGGTCTGTATCTATATCCATCCACTTTCCTTTGATATGGTGCAAACATATCACTACAGCAATACATACAATAGTAAAGAATATTGAGAATAAAGTATAAAGATCATTCTTTTTCAATTTAATTACCTCATGTTCCTTTATTTATTATTTGGTGTGATATACGTTATAGTAGAGTCTCCGTATGCAGGAATCGCAATATAATAATAGGAATACACATCATCTTCATATCTAAGATACCGAAAGTTTTCCCCCTCTGATGAATACCATTCCACCTTCGAATCCGGATATTTTTCTTCGATATCAAACAGATACATCCCGGATCTGATCTCTCTATATCCGACAGGAAGCGCCGGATTCTGTATGACCACTCCTTCCGGAAAGTCATCTGGAAAACTGTCCACACTGTATCGAAGCCATATCTTATCCCCCACAGGCAGCAACTCTCCCCATGCTTCTGCTCCCGGAAACACAGCGTCCAACCCGGCTGACAGGTTTGATGCATCCAGTATCGATTGCAATTCTTCTTTTTGAACTTGAAAATACCTGCTTATATATGCTTTACTCCCAATCTCATGATCAAGTTCCGCAGCGATCGAATCCAAATATACTCCTTTTTTATAGTTCACCTCCAATTCGTCATATCTTTTTTTTACAGTAACTATTTCCTGTTGTATCCGCTCATACTCATTTATAAACTTCTGCAGACTGGCGCTCACCCGATTAAGGTTGTCCGATAATACCTGATTTTCCACCGTTATCTTTGTTACTGTTCTTCGTTCTTTAGCTTGTAGTTGCTCACTGCTTTCCATAATTTGTACACAAAATAAAATTGAAGGTATCAAACAGCAGGTATCCACGAGCATGAATAAATATTTCAAATATTTATATTTAAGTTTCATCTGTAAGGCACTCCTCTAACCCAAATCTGATGTCCACTGCCCTGTTCACATTGATTCCATACGGTATACGGTTCTTCTTGTCCGTCTCTACCAGAAAATACTCCATTCTGTTTCCTCCAAATTAACCGGCTTCATCTTAAAACAGATTTCCATCTGCACTCCCTGAATAAATAAGTTTCCTTTCTAATTTCCTCTATATTCTACCGCGGCCCTGTATCATTTTTGCATCATCTTTGTATCATTTTTGCATCATTTTTGCATCACACCGCTGTCCTTATTTCCATCCCATATATGACTCAAACATATCCGTCATATCAAGCGGTTTTTTCTTCTTCCCGCTTCCAGTATCCTTTTTCCCCTGTGCCTGGTCATGGCCCTGCGCTGCTCCGCTTGTCCTGTAAGAAGAGTTGAAATATCTCTCCATATGCCTGGCCAACCCCTCAAGATCTACCGGCTGCACCGGTGTGCTTCGCCTGCTTTTCCTGCAGGCCTTCCCTGCTCCAGCGGCTGCTTCCTGCTTCCGATCGTAAGTCTTCCTTTTTACACTGTCGCCCAAGGTCTCATAGGCTTCCGCGATCTCCTTAAACCTTGCCTCCGCCGCCGGGTCATCCGGGTTTAAGTCCGGATGGTATTTTTTAGCTTCCCTGCGGTACGCCTGCTTGATCTGCTCGTCATCTGCCTGTTCCGGCACTCCCAATATCCTGTAATAATCCATGATGGACCCCTCTTTTGAGAGAGCGTATCCAACATACGTTGCATACGCTCTCTGTTTCCTGTACATGAACAGGTATTCCTGCGTCCCGGCTCTATGCCGTATAGCCGCCCTCTACCGTCACAGTACTGATCTTGTCTTTCTTCTGCTTGATGACAAGGGTGAACGTGCCCGTCCCCTCTTCATCACCGTAATCTTCCTTATAGTCGACTACGAATGCATTGGGGAAGCAGTACTTCCGCTCCATGATGCCTGCTGCTACGTACTCTACCGTCACTTTCCGGTAACAGTCAGCTTTCTCTGCCGGCACTACTGACCACAGCGCCATCTTCCGGGTGCTGTCAAAGGGATCCCCGCCTACCGCAGGCACTCCGCTGCTTCTGCATAACTGCTCCCCAATGGAACTTCTGCGCAGATTTCGTTGTTAAAAGCAATCATGCCTATCTGGTAATCCCGCGGCAGGACTGCATACAGACTCTTAATAAAGTCAAATACAATATATTCTTTATCCGTGTCCTGCATAGACTGACTGCAGTCCGTTACTATGACAAGCTCCTTTCCGGATTCCGGCTCTGCTTCATATGCAATGAATATACTGCCTGTAGAAATAAACAGGACAAGCATCAATGCGCAGAACTGCTGCTTTCCAAGCACCGCCAGTGCCGTTACAAGCAGCAGGCCAGACAGCAAAAGTCCGGCCAGCCTCCCATACCCGGTCAGCTCCATTAAGATCACCCCAATGGTGTATATTGCCGAAAGCAGACAGAGTCTTCTCCGGAAAAAAGAAATCTCTTCTTCCTCCAATGATCTGTTCTCATGTCTGACAGGTGAGATACAAAATAATACAATCAGGCAGGCGGCTGTCAGTCCCATTGTGATTTTGCCGGACAGTTCTGCTCCTGCCAACAACAATGCTGTCGCAATGGCTGTACAGGAAAACAGATAACACCCCAGCCTGGTCCTGGCATGAAAACCGCCCGTATTCTTCCTGAAAGCATAAAATATACCGAAAATAACGATAAATTCCAACACACGCTTCATACACACTGCAATCAAAAGATAGGAAGCGATATGCACCAGTTTCAGAAATATAACTTCTATCCCGAAACGATATGCATCCGCCTCCTCCGCGCATATGCAGTCCTCTTCTGTCAAATACTTTGCAAACCTGTCAGCCATGGAATCATATGCATTTTTCACTGTCATTTCTTCTCTTTCTTAAATTTCTTCACTGTCTCAGGCATCCGTGGCTGATATCCAAGCAGTGCACATGCACTGTCTGCCTCTGCCCTTAAACTCTTGTTCAATACCTTCACTGCCAGCTTTGATAATGCCTTCTTCATTGCTGAATCCCTCCTTTATTCGATTTTTGTCATTATATGTTTTATTTTGTCTTTTCCGCAATACTTTTGGCACGACGTACAGTTTTTTGTCCCCAAATCCGGTTCTTAGACCTGATTTTATAATTTTACGCACACAAAAAGAGATTACAGCGTTTATACCATAATCTCTTTTTTCAACTGATTGTATAACGGACAGACCCGCTTTGCTCAGCGCTGATTCTCTGTTCTGTTTAAGATAATATCGCAGGCTTTCCCCGTTTGATATGACATCATTGATGATATGACTGGTTCTCCGACGCCGCGGCAGTGCATAACCGCTGGCCATGATGCTGCTACATCTTATTGAACAGGATTTCCACCTGCTAAATGTCACACCCTTAGCTGGGCGCACGGACGTTTGAGTTATTTAAAAATATAACTAATGTCTTCTTCTGAATATACAAATAAAAATAAATATCCTATCGCAATTACTGATAATACAATACACATATCAGCACAATTAAATTTTGGAAAATCAATCGGAATAAAATAAATAAAGTCTATTACAAAACCATACCTCAATCGATCAATTAAATTACCAATGGCTCCAGATATCAGAACAAGCATTGACAATCTAATACCATAATATTTTCCAGTTCGAGAAAGTTTGTAGTATTTTATCAGTAAAAATATAACTAATGCAATAACAATCAATGTAATAAGCATATTATAGCCCTCAAAAACCCCAAATGCTGCGCCCGTATTTTCTGTATAATTTAACTCTAAAATAGATTCAAGTAAAACAATTTTTTTTTCAGTACCCAAAAAATGCATTGCAAAAAACTTTGTTGTCTGATCAGCAATCAGTAACAGTACTACTAATAAACCTGTATATAATTTATATTTTTTTCTCATCGCTTTATCTCTCCGATTATCTTCCATAACTATGTTAAAACATATTTGTAATGAAAGCAATTTCTATAGCTTCAAATGTTTCATAATCCAATACGCCTTCATGGACTTTAAAACTCAAAAAATCGTCTATTTGTTTGTAGACATAATCTTCTAAAAATGATTGACCACAATTTGGACACTGTTTTGCTGGTACATTTACAATTTGAACGATGTTATCCCTGTATTCTTTCGAAACCGTTATCTTAGATGGTACAAGCCATTTTTTACAATCAGAACATCTAAACATATTAATTATTCATCTCCTTTATTCGATTTTTATCATTATATGTTTTATTTTGTCTTTTCCGCAATACTTTTGGCACGACGTACAGTTTTTTGTCCCCAAATCCGGTTCTTAGACTTTATTTAATAATTTTACGCACACAAAAAGAGATTACAGCGTTTATACCATAATCTCTTTTTTTAACCGGTTTTACACCGGACAGATCCGCGTTGCTCAGCTCTGACTCTCTATTCTGTTTAAGATAATATCGCAGGCAAACACACCATCCGCACATTGCCAGGTTTCGCTGCCATCGTAGGAACTGACGCACCGTTCTATATTACGTATTCCTGTTCCCTTCTTATTCTCCGGTATTCTGCCGTTCTTTATAACAATCTTTTCTGTTGTGCTGTTCGTGATCCGGATCAGAAGCATATCATACTGTGGTTCCACGGAAAGCCTGACATACCTGTCCTGCTCACACTTATATGCCGCCGCCATGGCATTATCCATCAGATTGCCGAATATTGTGGTAATATCTACCGGCTTCATGAAATTGATATCCACCATGGACGCGCTGATCTCCAGCCTGATTCCCGCCTGCTCAGCCTGCCTCGTCTTGTCGGACAGGAGGCAGTTGAGTATCGTATTATTTGTATAGGAAAGAGGCACCAGTTCCTTCATCCTGCTCCTGATCTGTCCCGCATAGCTGACAGCATCCTCAATATGATTCTGCCTGTACAGTTCATCCACCATCTTCATATGCTTGTCGACATCATGCAGGATGCGCAGCATCTCCGTATACTGTCTGCTCCTCGCCTCATAGTTCTCATACTGCATCCTCTCCTGCTGCCGCATCATATCTACCTGCAGCTTATAATCATTCCGCTCATCTGAGACTTTGATAAAATATAACATATACAAATTGGCAAAAACGATGCAGCCTGTCATCAGCATAAGAATAACAGGATTCTCTGATCCTGATATGAATGCCAGCGTCAGGACATTGACAGCACTGTACACAAACAGAACGAGATACAGCACATACTGTGTGCCGCTCCTGGCCGGCAGTTTCCTCCACAGTCTGCGGAATACAATGTAGTACAGAAACAGCAGGATCACTTTGGAAAATGCCGTCACCATGCTTTGCAGGATAGCGGCGCTGTCCGGCAACTGCCCCATCGCTTCCAACAGATACAGAAGCAGGAAAACGCCAAGTGTCTCCAAAACCGCTATCACGATGTACAATACCACTGCCTCAGCAATACGGGCTATCCCTTTCCGCTCGTCATAATAGAGAAATAAGCTGACCAGTACAAACACAAGCAGATGTGCGATGAAATTAAAGATAAAATGATCCAGACAGTTGACCCCGGTGAGCAGCAGGATACTGACAGCCGTCGTGCATCTATACAATGACCTGCTTTGATATATTCTCCCGCACCGCTCATCCAGAAACTGAAACATAATATTGATTATGATGCCGCATGAAAGCAGCGAGCAAAACAATAAAACCACTCTGTCCATGGTTCCCTCCCGGTAATATCCGCACCACGCGTCAGACTTTATGAATAAATTCGCTTAATCTCTCCTTAAATCTGACGGCGCGCCTTTGCGACAGCGGTATGATATCTCCTGTACTGAGCCTGATCATATATCCCTGTATCCCTGCAATCCTGCCAAGATTGACCAGTATGCCCCTGCTGCATATTTCAAACCCAAAAGGACTCATCCTCTCTTCCAGAGCATGCATGGACGTCTTATAGCAGTATTCTGCTTTGTCTGTCCTTATCCTCACCTGTTTCTGTCTCTTTATGTATTCAAAGTACAGAATATTCCGTACCGTAACGCTGACCATCGGCTTCTCCTCACATACCCCGTTCCCGTTTACGGTCACATGCTCAAACACAATCCTGCTGTCCTGCTTATCCCCGCCGTCCTTCAGCAGCTCTTCCAGTTGTTCCCGCAACTCCTCCTTCTCTATCGGCTTCTCCAGATAAGCAAAGGCGTGGGAGCGGTTGAGCGCCTCCCTGTAATATTCATCAAAATTCGTCTGAAAGATGATCTTGATCCGGCGGTTCCGTCGGTAGATTTCATTGCCCACATCCACGCCGTTCTTTCCATCCAGCATGATATCCAGAAACACTATCTGATAATCCAGTTCCGACTCCAGAAGTTCTTCCCCCTGTTCAAAACTGAAGATCTCACAGGAAACATCCTGCTCTCCCAGAATATCCAAAACCAGTGCCTTCAGGAATCCTGCTTCTTCTCTGTCATTGTCACAGATTGCTATCTTCATCTACCGGATTCTATCCTTTCAAAAGGGCAGCGACAAGCCCCGTTTATTCAACTGCACAATACGTCAGATATTCCACAGCTGTCAAGCACTATTATGAAAAAGGGCATCCCCACTGGAAATTCGCTCCAGTAAAGAATACCCTTACCCAACTATAAAATACAACAAATATAACAAATAATTCCAGGCTGGCGTAAACTTTTCAAGCGCTCCTTATTTAAAAGGAATCACGCCGCCATCATATTTACCGTTAATAAACTCTGTGATCTCATCTGATTTCAATACATCTACAAGCGCTTTGATCGCCTCACTGCTCTCATTGCCTTCTTTTACGGCAATCACATTCACATAGGTCTTCGCCGCCTCGGAATCAGCCTGCTCGTAGGCAACCGCATCCCTGGCTACGGAGAAACCTGCCTCCAGTGCATAGTTACCGTTCAGGACAACAAACGCAACCTCATCTTTTACTCTCGGCACCTGTGCCGCCTCCAGCTCCTGGATCTCAATCTCATTGGGATTGTCAACGATGTCTCTCACGGTCGCCTCCAGTCCCACACCGTCCTTCAGGGTGATGATACCGTTATCCTGCAGCAGCAGAAGGGCTCTCGCCTCATTGGTCGTATCATTGGGCACTGCGATCACATCGCCTTTCTCCAGCGTGGTCAGATCACTCTTCGTGCCGGGATAGATGCCGAAAGGCTCATAGTGGATGCCGCCTGCATTGACAAGATGCGTACCCTGCTCCTCATTGAAGGAATCCAGATAGGGAATATGCTGGAAATAGTTGGCGTCGAATTCACCGCTCTCCACAACCTGATTCGGCTGTACATAATCGTTGAACACGGTCACTTCCAAAGTCCAGCCCTGTGCTGCCAGAAGGGGCGCTGCCTCTTCCAGGATCTCAGCGTGAGGTGTAGCGGATGCTGCGATGGTGATCGTGCCTTTGGACTCTGCCGCCTCGCCTGTTTCTTCCGCGTCTGCAGCCTCATCTTCTGCTGCCGCCCCGTCTTCTGCGGGTGTCGTCTCTTCTTCCACAGGAGCTGCCGCTTCCGTGTCCTCCGCTTCGCTCTGTGCCGCCTCACTCTGTCCGGACGCTGCACTGTCAGCGGAACCGCCGCACGCTGTCAGGGTACCAAGCGCCACAACGGCTGTCAAAATAGCTGCGATAAATTTTTTCTTCATAAATACTCCTCCATTTCTGCCCAGCCTGCAACTGCGGGCTCAAGCACAAGTTTCTATCTGAAAGCCAATGTACGGTATCGTGTTTCCTTTACCGCACATAACTTTGAGATCCGTATATTACACGGCTGCCCCGACATACTCTGATGCCCTGGCCAAATCCGGTCTATCTCTGCCTGCGGTCCAGCTTCACCGACATCTTCATGCCCAGCGTCTGGAAGATCTGCACCAGCACCACCAGCAGCACTACCGCCACAAACATGATCTCTTCTTCATAGCGGTAATAGCCGTAACGCATGGCAATATCTCCGAGACCGCCGCCGCCGACGATACCTGCCATCGCCGAATAGCCAAGGATCGTACCAAGTGCAATCGTCACCCCCACCAAAATGGAAGTCCTGGCCTCCACCAGCAGCACATGCATGATGATCGTCATAGTGCCTGCGCCCATACTCTGCGCCGCCTCGATCACGCCCCGGTCCACCTCATTGATGGAAGACTCGATCATACGGCCGATAAAAGGAGCCGCAGCCAGCGTAAGCGGAACCACCGTAGCCGCCGTGCCGTAGCTTCTGCCAACCAGCGCCTTGGTCAGCGGCATCACCAGGATTAGCAGGATCAGAAAAGGGATACTCCTGACGATATTGGCAATCACGTCCAGCACCTTGTAGATCACTGCATTGGGCCTGACACCGTTTTTGTCCGTCACCGCAAGGGCAATTCCCATAGGCAGCCCCAGAAGATAGCCGAACAATGTTGACAGCAGTGTCATAAAAAGGGTCTCCTTAATGCCGTCCATCATCATGACCGTCATTTCATTTGTCCATTCACTAAACCACATAGCCGTCCACCTCCTCGACCGCCAGGCCCCTCTGCGTCAGGTATTCCTTCATATCGGCCTGCATCTGCATGTCATCCGGCAGGCTTAAGATCATCTCTCCTCTGGCGATACCTTCCACATTCTTGGTATCCGCCCGCAGGATATTGATCGGCTGTCCGAAACGCAGCACCATATTGGCAATGACCGGCTCGAAGGACGAGTTCACGGAAAAGACGATGCGGATACAGCATTTGCCTTTCATCATATCCTTCTGGTGGCCTTCCAGTGTGCGCCGCTCCTCCCCTTTTCCCTTGACGATCAGCTCTTTGGCCTCTTTCGTCTTCGGATGGGAAAAGATCTCCGACACCCGGCCCTGCTCCACCAGACGGCCGCCGCCGATGATCGCCACATGGGAGCAGATCTCCCGCACCACCGACATCTCATGCGTAATGATCACGATCGTGATCCCGTAATCCTTATTGATCTGTTTCAAAAGCTGCAGGATGGACTGTGTCGTCTGCGGATCCAGGGCACTGGTGGCCTCATCGCACAGCAGGATCTTGGGATTGGCCGCCAGCGCTCTGGCGATCGCCACACGCTGCTTCTGTCCGCCGGACAGCTGGGACGGATATGCCTTCGCCTTCTCCGTCAGTCCCACGATCTGCAAAAGCTCCTCCGCCCTTTTTCTGGCATCCTTCCTGCTCATGGTGCCTTTCCTGCCGCCGTCCTTCTTCCCCACGCCGGCATAGAGCAGCGGAAAACATATATTATCAATGACATTCTTCTGCATCAGCAGATTAAAATGCTGAAAGATCATCGCGATCTCAGCCCGCTGCGCACGCAGCTCCTTCTCTGAGAGCATGCTTAAATCACGGCCCTCGATCTCCACGGTGCCCCCTGTCGGCCGCTCCAGAAAATTCAGGCAGCGCACCAGCGTACTCTTCCCGGCGCCCGACATGCCGATGATCCCGTAGATATCCCCTGCCTGAATGGAAAGGTTGATATCCTGCAGTGCTTCCACATCGGCGTCCTTCGTCACGAATGTCTTACCCAGGTTACGAACTTCTATCATTCCTGCCATTTCGCTTTGTCCTTTCGTAAATGGTCTGTCCCTGACTACTTTAGCATGAAAGGCAAAATTTATCAAGTAAACTTGTGGTTCTATCCTTCAAACAGCGGTGTGGACAGATAGCGGTCCCCGGAATCGGGAAGCAGCGCTACAATCGTTCTGCCCTGATTCTCCGGTCGCCTGGCAAGCTCCGCAGCAGCATGGAGCGCAGCGCCGGAGGAGATTCCCACAAGAAGCCCTTCTTCTGCCGCCAGCATCCTGCCGGCCGCGAAGGCTTCCTCATCGGAAACCCTGACAACCTCGTCATAGATATCCGTATTCAATACTTCCGGCACAAAGCCTGCGCCGATCCCCTGAATCCTGTGCGCGCCGGCTGCACCGCCCGACAACACCGGACTGCCTGCCGGCTCCACCGCCACGATCTTAACTGCGGGATTCTTCTCTTTCAGATATTCGCCCACGCCGGTGATCGTACCGCCGGTGCCCACACATGCCACAAAAATATCCACCCGGCCGTCTGTATCCTCCCAGATCTCCGGACCCGTAGACTGCCTGTGCGCCGCCGGGTTGGCCGGATTTACGAACTGGCCCGGTATCATGGAACCCGGTATGGACGCCTGCAGCTCCTCAGCCTTCTCGATCGCGCCTGCCATCCCTTTTGCCCCGTCGGTCAGTACAAGTTCGGCGCCGTAAGCCCGCAGCAGCGTCCGCCGTTCCACGCTCATGGTCTCCGGCAGGGTCAGAATCGCTTTATATCCCCTGGCCGCCGCCACCGCCGCCAGACCGATCCCCGTATTGCCGGAAGTAGGCTCGATGATCGTCGCACCGGGCTTAAGTCTCCCCGCCTTCTCCGCCTCCTCGATCATATGCAGCGCCACCCGGTCCTTCACCGATCCGGCCGGATTCAGGTACTCCGGCTTCACCAACAGCTTTACGCCTGTAATACCATGGTTCTTCTCAAAATTGCTGATCTCCAGCAACGGCGTTTGGCCGATCAGCTCAGCTACGCTTTTTTTAATATTTGACATGCTCTCTCCTTCTCTCTTATGACTGTCTGCTGTTTTTATTTCCTACTTAAGTGATAGGTTTATATTGTATTGATATTACACCCTGCTTTGCGTGCTGTCAATCATTATTTTATACAGTTTTCTTCTTCCTTGCAATTCCTGCCCAAACTCAGTAAACTATACTATAGCAAACGACATAACAGCAAATCATATTAAGGAGCATCCCTGCCCATGTATCCTGCACAACCGCAACCGTCAACGCTGAAAGAAATCCGCCTTCACGGCACAAAATCCTTCCCCTGTGCGGTCTACAGAACCCGCTCCGGCAGAAAAGGCACCCTTGTCAAGCATCACTGGCATGACGAGGCGGAAATCCTCTACTTTTCCGGCGGGGCTTTCCGTCTGGACATCAATATGGAACAGTTTCCGATCCATTCCGAATGCCTCTACTTCATCAATCCCGGTGAACTGCACAGCATCATCACGGAATCCGCAGGCAGCTATGAAGATGCCGTGGTCTTTTCCCCGGATACCTTGAGCTTTGATTCCTGTGACACGGCCCAGGTGCAGCTGATCCAGCCCATCAAACAGGGGCGGATGCGCTTTCCACGCTGCCTGACACCGCAGCATCCGGCTTTCGGTGCACTGCAGAGCGCCTTCATGGATATCCTGCACACCTTCCGCCGCGCGCAGCAGAAAGAGGCCTTTCAGAGTGAGACCTTTCAGGAGAAAATTTCCTGGGAGCAGCCCACCCAGAACGAACTGCCGGGTGATCTTTCCGCCGTCACCGATGACCTGACCAGTCAATTATACATCAAGGCATCGCTTCTCTTCCTGCTGGCCACGCTCTCCGAGCACCGGCTTTTCACACCGACAGAGGCAGACTATGACAAGCGCGTGGAAGACATCAAGGCCGTTCTCACCTACATCAAAGACAACTACAAAGAAAAAATCTATATCTCCGACCTGGCGGCGCAGATCAGCCTCAACGAACAATATTTCTGCCGTTTTTTCAAAAAAGCCATCGGCCGCACGCCCATGGAGTATATCAACGAGTACCGCATCAAGCAGACCCGGCGCCTGCTGGAAGAAAGCGATCTGCCCATCACGGATATCTGTCTGGAATGCGGTTACAATAACCTTGGCAATTTCCTGCGGGAATTCAGAAAGCAGACCGGCACCACGCCGCTGCAATACCGAAAGCAGTCAAGAAAAGTCATAATTTCGTAGTTTTTAATCAAATAAGCGTAAGACTTTTTTCTGCTCCGTCAATAAAATGAAGATAACATTTACGAACAGCGCAGGATGGCAGCCGCAGCGAAAGGATCTGCACTGTCACGGGCGGTGTTAAGACGAAGGTATGATCATGACAAAAAAATGGTGGCTGGACAAAGGGCTGGCCGGTTTTCGCATCGACGCGATCATGAATATCAAGAAAGGAAAGAATGATTATGAAAAAGACATGGTGGAAAGAAGCGGTAATTTATCAGATCTACCCCCGCAGCTTTATGGACAGTAACGGGGACGGTATCGGGGATCTGAAGGGCATTACGAGCAGGCTGGACTATCTGAAATATCTGGGGATTGATGTGATCTGGCTCTCGCCGGTGTATCAGTCGCCCAATGACGACAACGGCTATGATATCAGTGACTATCAGGCGATCATGGAAGAATTCGGTACGATGGAGGACTTCGACGAGATGCTGGCGGCCGCCCATGAAAGAGGCATCCGCATCGTCATGGATCTGGTGGTGAACCATACCTCCGATGAACATAAATGGTTTATGGAAAGCCGGAAGTCGAAGGATAATGCATACCGCGATTACTATATCTGGCGTGAAGGGAAGGATGCGCAGACACCGCCCAACAACTGGGGCGCATGTTTTGGCGGATCTGCATGGCAGTATGACGAGGCTACCGCTATGTACTATCTGCATCTTTTCTCTAAAAAACAGCCGGACTTAAACTGGGACAATCCGAAAGTGCGCAAAGAAGTGTTCGATATGATGACCTGGTGGTGTGAAAAGGGTATCGACGGCTTCCGGATGGACGTGATCAGCCTGATCTCCAAGACGAAGGAAATGCCTGACGGCGAGATCCACGGCCTGTACGGTGATTTCGGCCCTTACTGCACCCACGGCCCCAATGTTCACAAATATCTGCAGGAAATGAACGAAAAAGTATTATCGAAATATGATATCATGACAGTCGGTGAGACGGCCGGCGTAACTACAGAGACGGCAAAACAATACGCCGGCGAGAATGCCCGCGAGCTCAATATGGTATTCCAGTTTGAGCACGTCGAAGGCGACGGCAAATACGGTAAGTGGACAGATGAAAAGCTGCCCCTCACCACCTTGAAAAAGACCCTGTCCCGCTGGCAGACAGAGCTGTACGGTACGGCATGGAACAGCCTTTTCTGGGATAACCATGACCAGCCCCGCGCGGTCTCCCGCTTTGGCGACGACCGCCCGCAGTTCAGAGAGGCTTCCGCCAAAATGCTGGCCACCTGTCTTCATATGCTGCAGGGCACCCCTTATATCTATCAGGGCGAAGAGCTGGGCATGACCAACTATCCGTTCCAGAGCCCGGCGGACTTCCGCGATATCGAGAGCATCAACGCCTATCGGGAATGGTGCAAAGAAGGGCCGCTGTCCCACGATGTATTCTGGCCATGCCTCCTTTACAAAAGCCGTGACAATGCCAGAACACCGGTACAGTGGGACGACTCCGCACAGGCCGGCTTCACCACCGGCACTCCCTGGATCGCGGTAAACCCCAATTACAAGGAGATCAACGCCAAAGCCGAGACGGCAGATCCAGACTCCGTGTTCCACTATTATAAAAAACTGATTGCCCTCAGAAAAGAGAATCCGATCATGGTGTACGGCTGCTATGAACTGCTTTTGGAAGAAAGCGAAGAACTCTTCGTTTACACCCGGACATTGGAAAGCGAACGGCTGCTGGTAGTCTGCAGCTTCTGCGACCACGAGACGACTTTTGCCGTACCGGAGGAATTCGCGGGGGCATCCTGCCTGATCGCTAATATGGGAAATGAATATGGAAAGACTGAAATGACGTTGCAGCCTTATGAGGCTTTTGTGCTGATAAGAAAATAATTGCTGATTTCCTTTTATCCATATAGAAGATCAGTCTCAATGGACTGATCTTCTATATACGATTAATTTCTCTTTATCTTTATTTTTTCGTAACCTTTCTCCAACAAAGATCCGTCTCTGTAAACTTTGGTCTCTCCGTTGTTAATTTCTATTCCATAACATAATAGCCAGTTATGCACATTTCCATGATACAGTTTTGTGATTTGCTCATGGTTTGGTGGTGCCTGAGAAGTATATATAAGTTTTGTACCCTTGCTGTAGTCTGCTTTCTATTTCTATTGTTCCGTGGTGTGCTTCAATAATCTGTCGTACTAAAAGAAGTCCTAAGCCATGACGGAGATCTAAGCGGTCATCGGTACTCTCCATGTAATGTGGCTTGCTTTTCAGTTCTTCTAACTTTTCAGCAGAAATACCAATGCCATTATCCTGAACGGTTAAAAGAAGTTTGCTTTCTATCATCTGTAATGACAAAATAATTGTGCAGCCTTTGGGATTGCTGTGGATGCTGTTTTGAACCAGATTATTGACGGCTCGTGTAATCAATTTTGCATCACATTCTATCATGCTGTTTTCAGAGTCAGGAGAAATATTCACCTCTAAAGAATAGAAATCCGGCAGACCACTATTTATCAGGTCTATAGCATAGGAACGTAACAGTTTTGAAAGTCGGATATTTTCTTTTCGCAGAGGCTGCATTTCATATTCAAGCTTTGATACGAGATTCAAATCCTGCACTAAATCTTTTATTTTGATACTTTGCCGGGATATAACAGCCGCCTGTTCCTTAATCCGGCTACTGGCATTTTCGTCATTAACAATTCTATCCGCATATCCCATAATCATGGATAATGGAGTGCGAATGTCATGGGATACACCGCTGATCCAATTTGCCCGTGCAGTATTCTGGCGGCTGATGATATTAGATGCTTTATTTATGCTGTCAGCTATTTCTGACAGTTCGCCACTTATAGAAAGGTTTATGCTTTTCCCTTCTGACAAGGTGGCAATCGAGGAAATAATTGGTTCTGTATTT